>Ga0335397_10000221_pt1 | contig 68157 bp, 48 predicted proteins | sample MAT04_FD_205740 | JGI IMG/M metagenome (GOLD analysis project Ga0335397, IMG submission 205740) | Freshwater microbial communities from Lake Fryxell liftoff mats and glacier meltwater in Antarctica - MAT-04 (spades assembly) (version 2) ...
AGCGGAGTGGTCAGAGGGTCGTATGTCGTCTGCTCGAACAGCATCGACCGTTGCTGAAAGCAGGAGCAGACTGAGCAATCCGGCAGAAGGCCGCATAACTCGCTCCGGTTTCTCGGTTGTTAAAGTGAAGGCAGGACTTTGGGGCAGGAACTTGGGGAGTCAAACTACGCTGCAACTATACCGTTGCAGATTCCCAGAAGACAATTAGCGGAATTCTCTGAGGCTGCGAATTTTCAACTCTGAGGACAGATCTGCCTGTCTGATCCGGTTTTTACCTTTGGATCTTGTCCTGACGGTACGAGAACCGCCAAAAACCGGGGGTGACTTGAATTCGACGTTTTGTTTACACTTCGGCAATTGTTGCTGCGGGAAGCAGGCAGGAGTCTTCTTCGCGATGATGCGGCACGAACTTCAAAATCGTTTTTCAAGTGGACGGAGCAGCAGGGATGCATATCACAACCTCTCGCCAGTTCGATTGCGGATTGGTCGTGCAACGCACGGCGCGACAGGAAGTTACTACCAACGCGGATCAAGTCCTGAGAATTCATCGGTCGCGAGCTGGTATTCGATCGGCCGTCATGCTGGTGGCAGCCGCCGTTTGCGGATTCAGTACGGCACTGACCGCAGAAGCCCAGGCGCAGAAGCCAACCGCCGAACAATTGCTGAAAGGCTATAAGCCGACACAAAAAGACGTTGACTATGACACGCCCGATGCCGCCGACATGGCAAAGTGTACGCTGGCACTCGAAAAAGGCAGTTACGTCATCAGCAACGCGGCTGGCCAGGTACTGCGACGGTTTACCGATTCCAACGGCGACAGCTCTCCGGATATGTTCCGGTACTATCACATGGGTCTCGAAGTTTATCGGGAAATCGATACCAACGGCGACGCTCGAACCAAAAAAAACCTTCGGGCCGACCAGTACCGATGGATGAACTGGGGTGGCACGCGCTGGGGTATTGACGAAGATGAAGACGGTCGCATAGATAGCTGGAAAATCTTGTCGGCTCAGGAAGCCGCACGCATCGCGGTCGAAGCCATGACTGCCGGTGATCTCGCAAAACTCAACACGGTACTTCTGAACGACGGCGACATTCGGTCTCTTCGATTGTCGGCTGAGATGTCAAAAAAACTTCAGGAGGCGGTCAGTGACGTTCCCAAAAAAGTTCAGGCGTCGCTGGCGAATTCCAAAGTCATGAATAAAGAAAGCGTGTGGGTACGATTCGATCCGCCGCTGCCGGGGATGATTCTGGGCGAAGACATTGGTGCCGCCCGAGACATCGTCGTCTACGAAAACGCGATGGCAATTGTGCAGAACGGAGAGAAACACGATCTGATTTCCATCGGGGAAATGGTTCAGATCGGCGACGTCTGGAAGCTGGCTCAGATTCCGACTCCGGTGGATACTACCGGCAAGGCCGTTGTGTCTGTCGGCGGTGTGATGATGCAGCCCGCAATGGGTGCGAATGATGGAAAGGCCGATGCGGGCGATCCAGGCGAAATGTCCGCCGAAATGCAGAAGCTGTTTGCGGACCTCGATAAGATCGACAAAGCCAGCCCAAAACCCGATGCGACTCCGCAGGCTTTTGCCGACTACAACGTGGCCCGTGCAAACCTGAGTGAAAAACTGATTGCGGCCTCGAAGGATGACGAATCACGTCAACAATGGATTCAACAGTTCACCGACAGCCTGTCAACAGCAACGCAGTCTGGCCTGTATCCCGAAGGACTGCCAAGACTCGTTGCGATTCAGGATGCCGTCAAGAGCGATGAAAGTCTCCTGGGCTACGTTTTCTATCGCCGCCTCATGGCTGAGTACGCAGTTCGTCTGAAAGTCGACGACAAAGCAAAATCCGAAACGGACGCACGCGAGGCTCGCGAAACAACTCAGAAATGGTGGTTCGAACAACTGGAAGGCTTCGCCCGCAAATGGCCGAAATCTGAAGATGCCCCCGATGCTGTGGTGCAACTGGCGATCAGCTACGAACTGATGGGACGTCTGGATGATGCCAAAGCCTGGTACGAACAACTTGCGAAAAATTATTCCACCACAGAAGGCGGCGAAAAAGCAAAGGGCGCTTTGCGCCGTCTGACACTGACGGGCAACAAGCTGCAGCTCGCAGGCAAAACGCTTTATCAGAAAGACCTTTCGTCGGCGCAGTACAATGGCAAGGTGCTGCTGGTTGTGTTTTGGGCTTCCTACGCTCAGCCGTTCACGACAGATTTGCCTGCAATTCAGGCAGTGTACAGTAAACACAACAAAGATGGTTTTGAAATTCTGGGTGTGAATATGGACGGTGATCTCAGCACTCTGAGCGCCTATCTGAAAGAGCACGGAATTACGTGGCAAAGTCTGCGAGAGGCACCGAAACAAAACGGGATGCAGCCTGGCGACTTTGGATACGGGATCGTGTCCGTGCCAACCATGTTCCTTGTGAATAAGGAAGGTATTGTCGAAGGTGGCATCACCACCGCGAATCTGGAGTTCGCTGTCGATGCATTGCTCAAGGGCAAGAAACTGGAATCCCTCCAGACACCGAATTCCGAATCGCCCGGTACTGCTGAGAAACCAACCGCAGAAAAACCAAAAGCCCGAAGCTGAGTGTCTTCCAGTTTATATCGTTCAAAATAAAAACCCACGAAAGCCCGGCATGACAATCATGCCGGGCTTTTTTCTTTAGGAATTATCCTGCATGACAATCCGTTTTGATTGCGATGTCGTAGGGTGCGTGAAGCAAAGCGGAACGCACCACGGGGAAGGGATCCCGACCTGAGGACAGGTCGGGCTAAGGGGGCAGATCTGAGAAATCGAATGACGAACTCGAACGACAAGTCTACAATCCGGCATCATTCCATGGAGTCCCCTGCCCTCCTTTGACCTTCTATCGGATTCAGATCGTATGACGTCAACGAAACTCGCGGCCAGTCTTGCCGAACTCAACGCCAGCGGCTGGAAGTCGCGGAATGTGAAAGAAGAAATCCGGTCCAACTTCCAGAGGATGCTGGCGAGCGGTGATGAATTGTTTCCGGGCATCGTGGGATATGAGAACACGGTCGTTCCCGAGATCAGTCTCGCACTGCTGGCAGGACACGACATTCTGTTTCTCGGTGAAAAAGGTCAGGGCAAAAGTCGCATGATGCGCGCGCTGCCGCGCTTCCTTGACGAAGTCATTCCGTACCTGGATCTTCCCGGCTGCCCGGTTCATGAAGATCCGTACAAACCAATCACGTCGCAGGGCAAACGCTGCATCGCCGAATTACCACCCGAGCAGATTCCGATCCGCTGGTGGCCGCGTGAAGAACGCTATGCCGAACGACTGGCACCAGGAACAAAATTTGCCGACATCGTCGGTGAAATCGACCCGGCGAAACTCGCGGGCGGCACCAGTATGTCGGCCGAAGATGCCCTGCACTTCGGACTGATTCCGCGCATGCATCGTGGTCTGTTCGCCATGAACGAATTGCCGGAGCTGGATGAGCTGGTGCAAGTGGGCCTGTTCAACATTCTGGAAGAACGTGACGTGCAGATTCGTGGCTATCCGGTGCAGTTTGATCTGGATGTCATGATTCTTTTTTCGGCCAATCCCGCCACATACAATCGCAGCGGCAAAGTCATTCCGCAGCTCAAGGATCGCATTGGCAGTCTGATTCAGACGCATTATCCGTCTGAACGCGATACTGGCATTCAGATTATGGAACAGGAATGTGAGTTGTCGCTGGACGGAGAATTCCCGATTGTTGTTCCGTTTTTTATGAAACAGATCATCGAAGAAATCAGTCGAGCGGCACGGAAGAGTCGATATATCGATCAGCAGTCCGGAGTCAGCGCACGCTTCAGTATTGCCAACTACCAGACGATGATCGCCAGTGCGCGACGGCGCGGATGTGTACTCAATGAGAAGCCTGCTGTCCCGCGAATCAGTGATCTGGGACATTTGTATTCGTCGTCACTGGGAAAATTGGAAGTCGATATGATGAGCAGTCATCAGATGACCGAGCGACAGGTTCTGGATGCTGTCATTGCCGAAGCGATCAAAACGGTCTTTGAAGAGTATGTCGAGCAGCACGGCCTGGAATCGATCGCTCAGATCTTTTCGAAAGGTGTGAAAATTGAAGTGGGCGACATGTTGCCCAGCGCCCATTATGAAACGCTGCTCAAACGAGTTCCGCCGATCTGGGACAAGGCGTTTGAAGTGAACGCGGCCGACAATGCTGCAGTCCGAGCATCCTGCGTCGAATTCATCCTGGCCGGTCTATACGCCACAGACCGCATCAGCCGTGCCCAACGGCACGGTGTCGTGACGTACGAAGTGGGATAAATCGCTGAAATAGTAGACAAATCGGGCGGCGATCTGCGTCTTGTCCTTATCGTTCGCCAGTTGTTTACTCGGAAACAGATATTTTACATGCGTAAAGTGTACTGCTATTTATTCGCGATTGCCGTCGCAACGCTGCTGCTGAATGTATTCGCAGCTCAGGAGAATTTTTTGCATGAAATGCCGGGACTGTATAACCTCGTGCGGCTCTCGGCTGACGTCTATTCGGGCAGCGAGCCTGCGGGCGAACAAGCGTTTGCAAGATTGAAAGAACTGGGAGTTCAAACAATCATCAGCGTCGATAGTGCGACACCCGATGTTGACATGGCCAGGAAGTACGGCATCCGATACGTCCATATACCGTTTGGTTACGACGGCATTCCGCTCACGGCACAATTGTCACTCACCCGTGCTGCTCGGGAAGCGAAAACGCCGCTGTATATTCACTGTCATCACGGAAGACATCGTGGCCCCGCCGCCGCTGCGGTCGTATGCCGCGTCCGGGGAATCGTGGATGCTGCGGGAGCCTTGTCGATTCTGAAGAACGCCGGGACCAGTCCCGATTACAAGGGCCTTTGGCGCGACGTCGAACATTTTGCCACGCCATCCGATGACGCAAAATTCCCGCAGTTATTCGAGGTTTCTAAAGTCGAATCACTGGCGGCAGCAATGGCACGTATTGATCGCAATTTTGACAACCTGAAACTGTGTCAGGTCGCCGATTGGCAAACACCCGCTGATCACCCCGATCTGGTGGCTCGTCAGGAAGCTCTGCAAATGCACGAAAGCCTGCATGAGTCCTGTCGGCGGCTGTCCGAAAGAGAGCAGGCAGCAGAACACGATGCAACATTCAGAAGTTGGCTCAGCGAGTCCGACAGCGTGGCGCAAGAACTGTATGAGTCACTTCAGGCTCGTGATGTCGCAGGTGCGACCATGGCGTTCATGACGCTGCAAAGGAACTGCAACCAGTGTCATGAAAAATATCGTGACTAACGACCGCTAAAACAATAACTTTCGGATTTTGCGGTCAGATGTTCGCGATCAACCTCCCCCACGCGAAGCGTTTGGGGGAGGTCGGACGAGCGAAGCAAAGTCCGGGAGGGGGGCTTGCACAGTGATTGAACACTATTCCCGACTTCACAATTCGCGGCTACCCTCCCCCGGTCCATCGCTTCGCTCGGCCCGACCCCTCCCTGCCTTCGGCGGGCGGGGTTGTGAAATTCGACTCTTATTCATCGAGCGATCCTATTCGCAATAGTGCAATGCGATCAGGCAATACGCCGTCACCAGGTTCGGATCGCCTTCGTACCAGCGGTCGGCGGGATTCGTCCAGCTTCCGTTCTGCTGCTGCAATGATGCCAGCTTTTCAGTCAGTTCATTCTTCCATGCATGTTTTTTTCCGCTGGCGTCTTCGAATTCCTCTCCACCAACAACAGACATCGTCTTTGCGAATGTCTGGAAATAATAGAACAGACCCTGCTGCCCCATGTTAGGGTTTTCTTCAAGCGAGTAGTGTTTGCGAATCCAGTCTGTCGCAGCCTTCACACGCTGGTCGTCCTGATCGACACCTGCGTAAATCATACTCTTGAGTCCAGCATAGGTGATGCTGCCGTAGGATTTGTGTCCGCCGTTTTCAGTCACGCCGGCTTTTGATTCTCCGTCACCGGCAGGAGTGTAGATGAAACCACCGTCATTGACTTTGCCTGCAAACGGAAGCGTGTTGTATTTGGATTCCAGATTCTGTGCGCGAGAGACAAATACCAGGGCTTTCTGCATGGCTGGATCGTCTGCGGCCACGCCCGCTTTTTTCAGAGCTTCGATTAGAAACTGCGTATTTGACATATCAGGACGCTGCTTGCTGTCGTAACCGCCGCCGCCGTAACGTCCATCGGTGGTTTCAATGCCTTCCCCTTCATCCCATTGCAGACCACGCAGAAAGTGTTCGGCCTTTTCAATCGCGTTGTCATAGCGGCCGTCTTTGTTCGCTTCTGCCAGCGCCAGCAATGCGATGCACGTTTCGTAGTTTTGAAAGCGACTTGCTGCTGCATGAATGCCGCCAGTGGGTTGTTGACTGGCAACAATGGAATCCAGTCCTTTCTTAACAACCGGTTCATCCGCCGATTTTCCAGACATCAGTAGAGACGTTGTCACAAGACTCGTAATCCCAACGCTCTCCGAACTGGTCCAGGAACCGTCCGCCGCCTGAGTGACCTCAAGAAACTGAATCGCTTTTTTCCGCATGTCGTCATTCGACTGCCCCTGCGCCTGGAGTGCGGTCAGACACAGGGCGATCAACAGGTTGGTTGAGCGAAGAAAGATCCGGTTCATGGCGTACCTGTAATTTATTGAGTATGGATTTTGAATCGTTTAACCCGTGGCCGAAAGGCCAGGATGTGTGCGACTCGAAACGGCCTGGCCTTTCGGCCACGGGTTAAACGAGATGTGATTTCCCGCATAGGAATCCTGAACGGCGTAGGGTCTCACCCCATGTTCGGCGACTACGCATTGAGCATTGCACGAACATCGACACTCAGTCCCGGCAGCAGTACGCCGGAGGCAACGTCGCCAATCCGAAAGACGCCATGTTCTGTGTAGTTGCCATCCTGAAGCACCAATACGGTGACCAGGTTTTCAAGTGGATCGACGATCCAGTATTCAGAGATTCCGGCTCGAGCGTAGTCAATGCGTTTGTCTTCATAGTCACGCTGCCGAGCGTCTTTGCCGGGGCTGACAATTTCCAGTGCGAGGTCGAGGTGAGTCGGATAATCCACGTCCGGACCTGGAACATTTTCTGGTGCGATGTACAGGAGGTCTGGTTCGCGAATTGTCCCTGGGAAAAGTCGTGTTGGAAGTGGTGCGAAAAGAGTTATTGAGCCAACGGGAGCGGCCTCTTCGAACATCCCGAGTAGCCATCGAAGAATTCCTTGATGTTTGAGCGTTGGCATCGGCAGAATTTCCAGGCGTCCGTCAACAAGTTCGGCCATTCTGTTGGTGTGAAACTTCAGGAAATCCTCTTCACTCCATCTGCCTTGAACAGGCAGCATGTAGGCGGCCTCCCAGGCGGGTTCGCCGTTTGGGGATGGAATTATTGGAGTTGTGACGGACATACTGGATCCCTGGCAATGTGAGCCGCGCGGCCTTGTGGACACGATTGTACGTGAAGAATGTGTCGAATAACACTCCTTTGACCGACTCGGCTCAAACTGGGTGGCCGGGGCTGGACGAAGCGGAGCGAAGGAAGTCCCGGAAGGTTAAATGTGCCACACTGTAGAAAACCGGGGTTTCGCTGCGCTCCGACCCCGGCCACCCTGCCGCTGATTTCGCGACTACAATCTGATTGAGTAGTGCAGAATCCCGAGAACCACCGGAATGAATCCGGTGGCGGGTAATTCGACAGCTTGCGAGCCTCATTTCTCACCGCTCACCCTACCCGCTCCAGCAAATTGCAAGAGGTTGACAGAATCCTGAAGATATCTGAATAAATGATTCGCCGCTGAACGTGTACTGTGTGTTGCGAACGTGACGGTCGTTTTTTCTCAGGATGCGGTTTTGATCGCCGAACTGGAACAGGTTTATCGCCAGCTTTTCTACCCCTGATGCCGAGCATCCCCGATGATGTTCAAGACAACGTGGATGTTCGAGACACTTTGAAGAACGTGCCTGCCGTTGGTTCTCAGATTGTGGAATCAACGTATCCATCAGCGATTGCCGGGGCAGTGCTTTGGGAGCGGCAAAACGGGGAAGTTTTTAATGCCTCGACGCACGTGAGTGACCGACGGTTCGACATGTGCCGGGATTGTCATCGTGTTGGCGGCTGAATCGAGAAGATCGGTTGAACATCGTGAATTTCGACCGTTGGTTGCGTAGAATACCCGGGAGAGGGGTTAGGAACCAATAGCCAACTGTCCCAAAGGGTGCTTCGCACTCTTGGTTCCTGAACCCTTATCCAATCTCGTCCCACCACAACTATCCTGCCAAATTACCGGGTTTTCATGTTTCGCTTTGATATCCTTTGTGTTCTGCTGTTGTTGACGCACGCTGGCTGCAATAAGAGTTCAGGCGTCCTTCAGTACGAAGTCGATCGTGAGTCGGACAAAGTGTTGACGACCGATCTGCTGCGTGATCAGTTCGATCCCATTCCTTTCCGCTGGTCCGTTCCCAGGGAATGGTCGGATGCGGAAAACGATCAGTTCAGCGCGGTCGCATGGACCGTCGGATCGAAAAACGATTCCGCTCGCATCACAGTCAGTGGCCTGTCGGCGGCCAGCGGCCTGGAATCGCAGTTTGTCCGCTGGCGTGGTCAGTTGCAACTTCCTGAAATGTCCACGGCGGAAGTTATGAAGTCCGTCGAAGATATCAAGCTGGACGGGGCCACCGGCAAGTGGTGTGTGTTCAAAAACGACACGGAATCGATCCTCGGAATGATCGTGCCGTATAAAGATAAGCTCTGGATCATCAAGTTCCGCAGTAGTAACACGCTGGCAGAAACTCAGCAGGCCGCGTTTCGCAGTTTTTGCGAATCTCTGAAGGCTGGGTAGTCAGGAAAGGTCAATAGATATGTCTTCAACCACGCTTCCCAATGACTTTTCATCGCGTCGAGAAGATTCCGGATCTGCAGACGCCAAAGTCGGCTCAATCGTCGTCACAGCGCTGCAGTACCTTGGATCGCTCAAACTGACTTGCGTCATGTTTGTCCTTGCGATGTTCATTGTCTTCGTAGGCAGTCTGGCCCAAAGTCGACGCGATGTGTGGCCGGTCATGGATCAGTATTTCAGAACGTGGGTCGCGCAAATTGACGTCCAGGATCTGTTTCCACCATCGATGTTCGGTGCGACGGCACAGTATTTTGAAGTCGATGATTTCGGCGTGTTTGTGGCTTCGAAACTGGGACCGCTGAGGAGCCTTCCGTTTCCCGGAGGTCGCACGATTGGTCTCATCATGCTCATCAACCTGACGGCGGCTCATTCGCTGAAATTCCGTGTGAATGCACGCGGGATGAAGCTGGCGGCGGGGACAGGACTCACACTACTCGGGCTTCTCCTGACGTTCGTGGTGGTATGGACCGGCAACATGCAGGTCGGTGTCGAATTCGGAAATACGATTCTGACGCCGATCACGATCTGGTATCTGATGCTGAGCGGTCTCGTATTGACCGGCATTGCTGCGATCGCTGTGGCCGCGATGAATTTGACCCACAAAGTGTCGGGTGGATCGTTTTCGAACCTGCTGCTGGGAAGTATAGGTCTTGTGTTCCTGGCGATCGCTGCTTACTTCCTGATCGGTGGCGAATCAGCTCGCCTGAATCTTTCGAACATGCGAATTCTATGGCAGCTTCTGAAAGGCGGTGCATGTGCGCTGGTGCTGTTGCTGGGAGCGAATCTGCTGTTCGAACGACGCGGTGGAATCGCCGTGCTGCACTTCGGCGTCGCCCTGCTGATGATCAGTGAACTGCAGGTCGATATCCAGGCAAAGGAAAATATGCTGTCGCTGGTCGAGGGTGAATCATCGTCGTTTGTCCGCGATATCCGCGTCCGGGAACTTGCGATTGTTTCCACAAAGGACGAGCAAAAAGAAAACGTCGTCACGGTTTCAGAAAATCGACTGGAACGCGCCGCTGCGGCTGCGGCCAATACGAAAAGCAATGAAACATCAGGCGACAAACTCGATGGCCCGATCGACGCCTCTCAAGTTGTCGAACTGGCGGATCTGCCATTTGATATCGCGGTGCGACGATTCTATCGCAACAGTACGTTGCGGTCGGCACTGCCGAATGACGAGCTGAGAACAAAATCCGGCCTCGGCAGTTTTTCGGTCGCAAAAGAATTACCTCCAGTGACCGGAATGCAGGAAAGCAACGACGCCAGTGCGGTCTACATCGATCTGATTGAGAAGGAATCACGCAAAGTGATTCAGTCGATGCTGGTTTCACAAAACGCCAGCGAACTGCGAGGAGTACCGCTGGCGGAAGCAGTACAGGTCGATGGCAAGGACTATCATTTCTACCTGCGGTTCCAGCGAAGCTATCAGCCGTATTCCGTCAAACTCATTGATGTGAGTCGCACCAATTATATCGGGACATCGACACCGCGCGATTATCGCTCCGTCATTGAAATTACCGAAGCTGGCCGTGACACGCCGGAACGTTTTTCTCTCTGGATGAACAATCCGCTTCGCTACAGCGGCGAAACATTTTACCAAACCGGACATCAGGCTCTGGGAGACGGCAAAGAAATGACGACGTTGTCGGTCGTCAACAATCAGGGCTGGATGCTGCCATATATTGCGTGCATGATTGCGATGTTCGGAATGTTTGCACAGTTCGGCCAAACGCTGACTCGCTTTCTGGACCGAGCGGTCGTTGGTCCAGAATCCACCAGCCAGGCGAACAGTGCGGATTCGACGACGGTTCGACCGGGATTCGGCCCGGCGCGGACTGAAGTTTCGCCTGCCGAAATCTCGATAAGGAAACCTGTCGGAGCCCCGACGCCCGGGATTCTGCGATATGGAATACCACTCGCTGTAACTCTGATCTTCGCAATGTGGCTGGGCCGCAAGGCGATGCCGCCGAAGGTCGTCCCGAACACGATGAATCTTTACGGCTTCGCGCAGTTACCGGTTGCATGGAGCGGGCGGCCTCAGCCAATCGATTCGATGGCACGAGTTCAGTTGCTGGCCGCGTTGCACAAATCTACGTTTGAAGGAGAACTGGACGCTGACGAACTGAGTTCTGCAAAAGTCCGCGAGACAATCCTGCAGACAATCGCCAAAGTCTGGCCGACAGTTGATCTCAGCAAGCTCAAAGACTTCAATGGTTCCTATACGGAATGGCTTGAAAAAATCGGTGATCTGACAGCATCCGGTGAAGGAGCCATCGAAGACGGGATGCGGCCTGTCATGGTCAGCAAAATGCCGGCCATTCGCTGGATGCTGGATGTGATGACTCGTCCCGAAGTGGCCGCGCGCCATCGGATTTTCAAGATCGACAGTGAGAGTCTGCTCTCTTTGCTGGACCTGGAAAAACGCCCGGGGATGACGTATTCGCTCGTGGAAATTCGAAAGAATTTCAAGGATCTGGAACCGGCGATGCAGTCAGGACGCAAGAAGCAGGAAAACAATCAACAGAGCATCATGACGGACATTGAACGGAGTGTTGTGTCACTGATTGACACGATGAGTCGTGTGGATCAAATGTCGCAGGTGTTTATCCTGGGTGAATCTGACGGGCTGCTGGGTGCGTATGTCGATTCGTGGCGCGTGCTGCGACTTCTCGGAACAACGGCACCGGTCAGCCCCGTTCCGACCGGCTCAACGGACGAAACGCGATCGTGGGAAACGATGATTGCCGCAAATTCTGTACGGCAATTGAACGAACGAATGACCGAGAACGGAATTGTGACGCTTGATGATTTCAAGAAGTATGTTTCCGAAAAACTTCCTGCGGAACTGGTGTCGCGATCGATCACAGGAAGTTATCTGATCCTGAAACAGGGTGCCGCACAGGCTCCGGAAGGCGCGGTCGGCGACGCAGTTGATGTCCAGAGTCAGGCCGCGATTGCCAGTGCGCGAGTGAAGGACGAATTCCTTGCAGAGATCCTGAAAGTCATCGCAGCGGCAGATCCGAAACAAACGCCGGAAGAAATTGCGGCGGCTGTCCCAGCGGAGAAAGTACGCGAGATTGCTGCGGCACGAATCTCGGCTGAAATGTTCGATGTCTTTTCGACAATTTCGGAAAAGACTCCGAATGATGAGCGACTTCGCCAGATCAGAACTCGCCTGCAGAAACTTGCAGTAGATGATCCCAAAATTCTTTCGTCTGCGATGAACGAGGAACTGATTCAACTGGTCTGGGACGATCTTCAAAATCGCGTCGGGCATCTGATGCCGGGTGGCGCGAACTTTGAAACATTCACGGCCAACTCGCTGGCGATGAAGAACATTTTGACGGCATGGAAAAATCAGGATATGGTGGCATTCAATGACGGCATCAAATCATACGACGAAGCGATCAAAGCCGAGAAAGTGCCTCATCTGGATCTGAGTCTCGTCAAGCTGGAGGCCTGGTTCAACGCGGTCTCGCCATTCTATCTGACGATTTGTATCTACATCACGGTCATCATCCTGTCGTTCATTGGATGGCTGTGCTTCGGGACAATGCTGCGTAACACCTCGATGTGTCTTCTGCTGCTGGCATTCGCGGTACACACGGCGGCACTGATATTGCGAATGTGGATTTCCGGGCGACCACCAGTGACGAATCTTTATTCGTCGGCAATCTTTATCGGCTGGGGGATTGTGCTTGGCAGTTTTGCGATTGAACTGCTGCTGAAACATGGAATTGGAAATCTGATCGGTTCGTCCGTGGGAGCCGCGACGCTCATGATCGCCAGTTATCTGGCGCTGGATGAAGGCGATACACTGGGCGTGATGCAGGCGGTACTCGACACCACGTTCTGGCTGGCAACACACGTCGTGTGTATCACGCTGGGTTACGTTGCCACAATGCTGGCGGGCTGCATGGGCATCGGTTATTGCGTGATGGCTCTGATCAATCGCCGTGCTGCGGGCCTGGGGACTTCACAAAAACCGTCCGAAGAGTTTCGACTGTTCGGAAAAATGGTTTACGGCGTCGTCTGCTTTGCCATCTTCTTCAGCCTGGTCGGCACCGTCCTTGGCGGCCTGTGGGCCGATGATTCCTGGGGCCGATTTTGGGGCTGGGATCCTAAAGAAAACGGCGCGATGATGATCGTGCTGTGGAACGCCTTCATTCTGCACGCTCGCTGGGGAAGACTGGTGAAGGACTATGGCACGGCTGTACTTGCCGTCATTGGCAACGTTGTGACGGCATGGTCGTGGTTTGGGGTGAACCAATTGCAGGCAGGTTTGCACTCATACGGTTTCACCGAAGGACGCCTGTTCGCGATGCTGATGTTCATTGTGTCGCAGTTGGTGTTGGTACTGGCTTTCGCAGTCATCGAAGTGCTTGTTCGGAAACCATTCGACCCCTCGAAACTGAAGACGACTTAGGATCCAATTGCTGAACCGCCGAATGCGCGAATACGTGCTGCTGAATGTTTTCCCGGAAACAATCATCAATGATTTCTCTTGCCAGCCGATACCGCGTCTTCCTGATCCTGGCTGCCGCGACGATCCTGCCGGATTGTGCGAATGTCATGGCAGACGAAGTCGACAGGCATCCGGGGTTACATTGCGTAATTTCCGATCGGCAGAATTCTGTGACACGGATCGATCGGAGGCTGAGTTTCGACTGGACAGATTCCCACATCGAAAGTCGGCTCGTCGATGCACGCTCTGTGACCTGGTCGGGGAACCTGCTGGTACGATCGGGAGGTCGCCACACTTTTCACACTCAGATCACCGGCAGCGTGAAGATTGTCATCGATGACGAAGCTGTGCTCGCAGCAGAAGGTGAAAATGTTTTTGCGTCAGGCATCGCCACGGATCTTACGGCAGGCGATCACCGAATTCTGGTCGAGTTTCGGACATCTCTGAAGCGGCCCGAAAATGAAACTCTGAAAGACTTCAAACTCCAGTTGTTCTGGTCGTCACCGGACTTCTCGCTCGAACCAATTCCCGCCGACGCACTGACGCACGTGACGAACATCGAAATACAAAATGCACAACACGGACGAGAGCTTGTCGATGCACTCCGGTGTGCGGCCTGTCATACCGGTCTAAGTTCATTGCCGGTCCTCAAGGCACCCGATTTTCGACACCTGCGCGGCAATACAGCCGATGCCGATATTGTTCGCAGACTCACGCAGCCGGAATCCATTGGCCGTTGGAGTTCCATGCCGGTCTTCGGATTTTCAGAATCCGAAGCGAAAGACGTTGCTGCTTTTCTGATCGATGCGGCGACGGTAAGTGATGCCATTGTTCCGGAAACTCCGGCATGGAAAGAGGACGATCCTGATGCCGGCCAAAAGTTGTTGCTGACAACGGGCTGCTCGGCTTGTCATGCAATGGCTCAACTGCCCGAGGGATTTGAACCGAAAGCCGCTCCGTTTCATGGCCCAGATCTGTCAAACGTTGCCGAGCGACGCGACACGAAATGGCTGACCACGTGGCTGAAGTCGCCACAGACGATCAATCCCGATCATCGAATGCCAAAATTCAAGCTGTCGGAAGACGAGCAACGACAAATTGTTGCCGCCTTGACGAAACAAACGGCGAAAAACTCGCCGAAAAATCCTTCTGACGCAGGTTTTCCCGACGCAGCAACGATTGAGCGAGGTCGCGCACTGGTCGTCAAATCGAATTGTACCAGTTGCCACCGGATCGAGGGACTTGAAACTCCAAAGGCCAGCAGACTTCGACCACTTGCAAACACCAAAGACGCTGCCAAACACAGTTGTCTTGAGGCTGGGCCTCCTGCAGCAGCCGACAGCGATAACAAGCTGCCGAGCTTCCGGCTGAACGATACGCAACGAAACCAGATTCAAAGCTGGCTGGCGACAATCAACGACAATCTCCCTGAATCCACGGGATTTGTTCGAGGCGAATTACTGCTGCAACGCAACGGATGTCTGGCCTGCCATGATCGTGATCAGCAGACAGGACTGTCCGCACTCGCCGCCACCATCGAAGCCAAACGCGACGATTTAAGAGGCCAAAGCCAGGCATTGATCCCGCCACCACTCACGGCAGTCGGCGATCGACTCCATGACAGTTACCTGCAACGTGCCGTGGCAGGCGAACAAAAGGAACCGCGTCTCCCATGGCTGATGGTTCGGATGCCGCAATTTGATCTGACGCCGGAAGATCGCGACAGCCTCGTACGCTACTTCGTCGGTTCAGATCGCATCCCGGAAACTGCTGACAACGCGCGGCGGGAGTTGTTCTCGCAGCTTGATCCTCAGCATCCGGCGATCGCGACGGCCAGCGAGCTACTGATCGGCAATCAACTTGGGGGGGCAGGAGGATTCAACTGCATCGCGTGTCACACGGCGGGTTCCTTTCAGCCGCAAAATGTTGCGATGGGCACACGTGGTTCCGACATCATGACCATGGGGCAGCGTGTTCGATCCCGATACTTTCTGCGCTGGATGCAGAATCCCATTCGTGTCGTGCCGGGAATCGAAATGCCGGCGATCCGAAAGCCGGTCAGTGGTGTGCTGCGCGAGTCACTTGCGGAGCAAATCGCCGTCCTGTGGAAAGCATTGGCGAATCCAAAGTTTTCTCCTCCAACGGTTGTCAGTCGCTATGAACAACTCGTCACACTTTCGCCGGGCGATCGACCGTACGTCATTCGGGACGTCTTCACAATCGGCAACAGAAAAGATCACAACAATGCCGCACGAGCCTTCGCGGTAGGTTTTGATAATGGACACAATCTGCTGCTGGATCTGGACACGATGCAGCTCCGTCAATGGACGATCGGTGAATTTGCGCGCCAGCGAACAGAAGGCAAAAGCTGGTTCTGGGATATGGCTGGCGTTCGGTTATTACAGACGAACAATGATGTTGCGTTTGTTCAGTTAGTGAAGAACGACGCGCCGGATTCGCCACTGAATCCTGTGATCGATGAACGTCGTCAGGCAGAATTGTTGTCATACAACATCGACGCAAAAGAAGTCTCCCTTCGCGTGCGTTTCTATTTTGATCCCAGGAAAGCAGACGGTAAACCAGATCGTATCCTGCCGACGCATTCGAACATCACGGAGTGGAATGATCCTGCGCGAACGTTGACGAAGGCTGTGTTGAAATTTGTTCTGAAACCGATCAAAACGGAGAACGATCGTTCCGGCTGGATGTGGAACGTCATCGTCGAAGACTGTCCGGATGACTGTACCTTGCAGCTTTCCGGTGTGACCGCCCAGAAATCGCGTGATGAGATTCCGTGGACCGTTTCACTGCTGTCTGCCGATCAGACTTCGGAATTGCCGAACAACCCACGCCTGCGGAAAGGTGATGCTGTAAACATCCGGTATCAATGTGGCGTCACACCAACTCTGTTGCCACCGCCACCGGTTGCGAAACTCAGCAGCACAGCCGAACCTATCACATCCGTCCCTGGATTTCAGGGCAACCGATTGCCTGTCGGCAAGGCCATCATGCCGACCGGCATGACATGGCTGGCAGACGGTCGCATGGTCATGATATCGCTCAAGGGCGATGTCTGGATCCTGAGCGATACCGATGGGGACCAGCTTCCGGATTCCATGTCCTTGTTCGGCACAGGGTTATCCGCGCCTTTTGGAGTTCAGGCTGATGGTGACGCCATTCTGGTGGCTCACAAACCGGAAGTGCTGCGTCTGCGAGATTCGGACGGTGATGGTCGCGCCGATCAGTTCGATGTCGTTGCGTCCGGATGGGGTCTTAGCGATGACTATCATGACTGGACAACCGGACTGGTTCGCAACCGCGAGGGAGATTTATTTGTCGGCCTGGGCAGTGACTATTCCCAAAACAAGCGGCCTGCCGACAACGATCGCTGGCGAGGTGCAGTTCTGAAGATTGATTCCACCGGCACGGTTTCACCGATCGGAACGGCCTTTCGGTTTCCTATGGGACTGGCCTTTGATCGGCATCAGAATCTGTTTGCGACAGACAATCAGGGTGTGCAGAACACGTTCAATGAAATCAATCATGTGATGCTCGGAAAACACTACGGCGTTCCGTCACGGCATGAAGAGACAACCGCAGATCCGCCAGAGATTCCCGCAATCATGGTGCCTCATCCCTGGACGCGAAGTGTGAACAGCATTCTGTTTCTTCCTGATGATTTCGCGAATCCTGATCTGGCCGGTCATGGCATCGGATGCGAATACGATACGCGCTGCCTCATCCGTTTCACGGTTCAGGAAGTCGCCGGAGTTCTGCAGGGCGCTTGTTATCGCCTCAGCCATCCCGATCAGCTTGGTGGCGGCGGCAACTTCGTCGGCCCCATTGCTTCGGCCGTCGGTCCGGACGGCGCGCTCTATATTGGAAGTATCTGGGACAGCGGCTGGCAGGGTGGTGCCAACACCGGTAGCATCGAACGCCTGACCTTTGACGGCTCGATGCCAAACGGCATCCGTGAAATCCGCGCCACTCCGGCAGGATTCGAGGTCACATTCTTCCAGCCGTTCAAGGAAGAATCCTTAATGAGTGCCGCTTCAACCTGGTCCATTCAGGGATACACCCGCCACTGGAGCGGCAGCTACGCAACACCCGATTCCGAGCGATATACTCTGACTCCCACAGTCGTTTCTCTATCCGAAGATCGCAAGACTGCGACGCTCCACGTTCAACCGCTCAAGGCTGGATTCCTCTACGAGATCGGTGTGAACAAATCCGTGGTCGACCGAGAATCACTCTGGCCCGCAGAAGGTTTCTATTCGATGAAGGCAGTGCCGTAAGCGATAGACAGGTGCATTCGTTGGGAGAAGTCCATTTTGATTTTCGCAGCTTGTCGTACCCCACGAATTGCAGTTTTTTGTAGGGTGTGACGAGTGAGCGAATGCGAACGCAGGCACACCGGAGATTCTCAATACGCGACATAAGCGGATTTTGTTTCGGGACTGATGCTAAGGATTGCGGGGCGGCATGGGTTGAACGGCCATAGCCAGAACCCCCCCGGCTTCCTTTGCTCAGCTCAGTCCATCCACCCACCAAATTCATCAAAGCACAAGAGTGAGTGGCGTAGTTCGATATTTCAGATTATCGAGCCGAACCCGCACTGCTTCCATAAATGGACCAAAGAATTCAGTATTCTTTCAGACTAGACCTGTAAGTCAGAAACGATGGTCAATGAACTGTTGGTTTATCCCAATCTGCGGGTAAAATTCTTTCGCGATTCTGCGTGTGTTGCGTATCTCCCCAAACTGGGGTCACATGATTGTTGCTTCTTTTCCTATGCTCAGCTGGCGATTCCATTCATCGTCTCTTCAGGGAGTGAAGAAGTCATGCCAGGAAAGGCGGCGAAGGTTCAATTGTCCGAGAAGCACTTGATAATACTGCAAAAGATACGCCGCGAGACCACAACGTTGGTTCGTCTGGTTCAGCGTAGCCGAATCATGTTGCTGGCGTTTGAGGGATGGCTCAACGAAGAAATTGCCGACGAAGTCAGCCTGAATCAAAGGCCGGTGGGACGCTGGCGGCGACGCTGGCAGGAGTCGTTCGATGCGCTCGTCAGCATCGAGTGCAGCAGCCCAACGGCTACGCTGCGTTCGGCGATCGAAGAGGTTCTCAGTGACGCGCCCCGTCGTGGCAGTCCAGGGACGTTTACTGCAGAACAGGTGACTCAGATCATTGCAATCGCCTGTGAACCTCCGGAGAATTCCGGGCGACCGATCGATTACCTCACGGGGCGTGAGATCGCTGATGAAGCGAAGAAGCGTGGCGTCGTCCCATCCATTTCCACGCGACAGGTGAACCGCTATCTTAAAGACGCGGCGCTGCGACCCCATCGCTGTCGGTACTGGCAGATGCATGCCATCTCAATAAACACTCATTGACAAATGAATTGGTGTTACCAAAGGAATTTCAATCAGGGTACTGCCGTACCCCGCTCGCCGGGAACAGGCGAACCGCGAGACGTCAGTCTCCGGTTTTGGCGTTCGCAAGCCGCTGTTATGCACGTAAACTTGTCGATGTGTGCTTAGGGTAAGCCGCTGTCTATTCAGCATCGACAGGGCATTCAAATCCATCCGGTTTGATGGCCAGCATGGAACACTGCAGACGCGGGAGCAAACGTTCGGCAGTGTTGCCGGTGATCACACCACGAATTCCAGCTCGCCCGAGCGTACCCATGATAAGTAAGTCGATGGATTTTTCCTGAATCATGTCGGCAATCGCCGGCTCTGCAAAACCGCTCATGATTCGAATCTCGGGTTCTGGTTGCAGATCAGCACCCGCCAGTTCGACAACGATCCGCTCATGAGCTTCTTCATGCATTGCTTCGGCCCCTGGCGGAGTCATGCCGAATCCTGTGGGATCTCCAACGGGAAGCTGTTCGATGGCATGAATGACATGCAGTCGCAAATCGAAAGCTTTAGCCAGCCCAATCCCAAGATCCAAAGCATGACGGCCGACGGCGTCCAGGTCATGTGCCACAAGCACTGAAGACATCGGCAGACCGTGCGATGGCTTAGTAACCCACACTGGACACGGACACTTTCGAAGCAATTTCATGGCCGTGCTTCCAAACAGAATTCGATCGACCCGGCCCTCATGTCGCGTCCCGACGATCACCAGATCATGCTGATGTCGCAGAACTTCCTGAATCAGTTTCAACCAGCTCTTCCCCATTACAACGCGTGCTTCTGCTGCGATGCCGCGTTGAGATGCTCGCTCTACCAACTGACTCAGCAACGCATGCGCTTCGTCAAAGACATTCGATGTATCGGCTTTGGCGTCATGGATCAGTCTTCTGCTGGTGTCGCCAGCGTCCAGAACAGAAACGAATGCCAGTTTAGCCCCAGTCTTTTCCGCGAGCGTCATGGCATATTCAACGGCTTCCATGTTTGGGGGACTGAGAAATCCTGACAGGGATTCAACATTTTTCCCAAGGTCGATGCCGACGAGAATGTTATGAAAGTGATTCATGGATGGTGCCCTCGAAGGAGTTCTGGTTGTCGCAGGCATTCGCGACCGTGCATCAATGCACATGGCAAGATGTGCAGACTCGCACAATCAGAATAAACCTGCCACACCCGAAGTCTAAGGAGATACAAATACAGGGACGTATTACAATCGCAAAGTGCAGGACACTCAACATGCGAACGTTGTGCCACGAAGATCCGGAAAGCATCGACTGCGGACCTGGGTTCACGATTTCATATCAATACCGTGAATGCCCTCAAATTTTGCCACGCGGTTTGTGAGATTGCAGCGAGAGTCGAATTGCGCGTCGGAAAACTGAAGTGCTTCAACCCGGTAGATCACGTGTCAAATCTCGATCATTCGCGGAAGTCGTGTTTGACCTGTCCAAGTTGCTTCTGAATTTGTTTACGACTGCCGTCGTCACACGGATGCTGCTGTTTCCGGCTGGAGTGTTCCATCTCAACGAGCCGTCCGATTCCAGTGCGGAAGTTGTTCGCTCGGCAGTCGGACTGTAAACAGTCGCCACCAAATTGCAGACTCGGTCGCGACGGAAACGGGCTGAGGCGGCACAAACCAATGTGACCGGATTCACGGGACATTGATTGTGAAGCCACGATCAGTGAACTCGTCCTGGAAGCGGATGTCGGTAGCCGTTTATTTACAGTCAAAGTCACCGGTCCCCGCCCCCCGGCACTAACAGCGGCGTGTTCGACTGTTCGAAATTGCATTTGGAAGATGAGAAAATTCTCGTGGTTCCAAAGTTCACCATCGTCATGCCCGAGAAATGACGATGGTGGACCTCGTTCACGACAACGTCGCTCACTGCCGCAACGTGCGTATCAGATGAGCGTTCGAAGACGATGCCGCAGTGAGTTGATAAGGGACGGAATCCGTTTGCTGATCTCAAGCTGAAGTCTCTGCACCACTCCCCATAAAGGTCTGCGACGTGACACAATTTCGCACGTATTACCCACAGATTTTGCGGAAGACCCTTTTACTCAACTGCGTTGCCCGGCGGAGTGAAAAAACACAGCGGTTACTCCGGCTCAATCACGACCAGCAGATCACCGGTCTCCACGCGGCGGCCAGGCTGTATCAGCACTTCGCGAATTTTTCCGTCCAGATCAGCGGTGATCGTAGTCTCCATTTTCATGGCTTCCAGGGTCAGTAGTTTCTGACCTTTTTTGACTCGTTCCCCGACCTTTGCGGCTACCGCCACGACCATGCCGGGCATTGTCGAACCTACCTGGCCCGAAATTGCCGGATCGGCTTTGATACTCGCTTCGCCAGTCGCTTCGATCGACTGATCCGTTACGGTAATTTCGCGAGGCTGGCCGTTGAGTTCGAAAAAGGCCGTGCGTGTGCCGTCAGCATGTGGCGTACTCACGGAGACAAACCGGATGATGAGCGTCTTACCCGGTTCGATATCCACAGAGATTTCTTCACCCGGTTCAAGCCCGAAGAAAAAGTTGGGCGTTGGCAGAATGCTGACGTCCGAATACTGCAATTGATGCATCGCAAATTCTTCGTAGACGCGTTCGTACAACAACCACGAGATCACATCGCGACCGGACGGATCGCCTTCGACGAGTTCCGCCACTTTCTTTTTTGCGGCCTTCAAATCTGCGGGTGGCAGAGTTTCTCCGGGACGACCGACGAATTCTTCCTTGCCTAATAACACTCGCTTCTTCACAGCTTCGGGGAAACCACCTGGCGGCTGACCCATGCCGCCGCTGATAAGGTCAATCACGCTGCCTGGAAACGCAATATCGCGATCCGGATTCAGTACATCTTCACAAGTCAAATCGTTCGCCAGCATGAACAGCGCCATGTCGCCGACGGACTTGCTGGTCGGAGTCACTTTAACGATATCGCCAAACAACTGATTGACTTCGGCATAGATCCGGCACGCTTCCGGCCAGCGATCGGCCAGTCCCAGAGCACGGGCTTGTTCGAACAGATTCGTATACTGTCCGCCCGGCATTTCGTGACGATACAAATCGGCCGTCGCAGCGAGCGCGACGCCTTCGAACGGTGTGTAGAAATCACGTGCTTCACGCCAGTATTCTGCGATCCCATCGAGGTGATCAGCATCCAATTCCGTATTGCGATCACCGAAACGCAGCATCTCCACCAGCGTGTTAAGATTGACCTGCGACGTTCCGCCTGACATCGGTGCCATTGCCGCATCGGCAATGTCCAACCCGACTCTGCTGCCTTCCAGAATCGATGCCGCTTGAATTCCGGCGGTGTCATGCGTGTGAAAATGGATCGGAATCCCGATCTCCTGCTTCAATGCATGAACCAGTTGAGACGCCGCCGCTGGTTTGCACAATCCCGCCATATCCTTGATCGCCAGGATATGCGCGCCCATCTTTTCGAGCTGCTTTGCCAGATTTACGTAATACTTCAGGTCATACTTTGTGCGTTTAGGATTGGTAATATCGCCGGTATAACAGATCGCGGCTTCACAAATCGCTCCGGTATTGACGATGGCATCCATTGCCACTTTCATATTCGGCACCCAGTTCAGGCAGTCGAATACACGGAAGACATCGATTCCTGCATCGGCGGCTTCCTTCACGAACGTCTGCACGATGTTGTCAGGATAGTTCGTATAGCCAACAGCATTCGATGATCGCAGCAGCATCTGAAACAGAATGTTTGGCACTTTCTCGCGCATTTGCACGAGACGCTGCCACGGGCATTCTTTCAAAAAACGCATCGTCGTATCGAACGTCGCCCCGCCCCACATTTCGAGACTGAACATTTCCGAGCAGTAGTGTGCGTACGCATCAGAAACCGCCAGCAGATCGAAGGTTCTCATTCGCGTCGCCAGCAACGACTGATGCGCATCACGGAATGTCGTATCAGTGATCATCAGCTTTTTCTGCTGCAACACCCACTTCGCGAATCCTGCTGCGCCAAGTTCTTTGAATTTGTCGCGAGTTCCCTTCGGCGGGTCAACGCCACGCGGTACGCTCGGTGAAACTGCGGGTTCGCGCCGCAGGGAAGTTGGACGCCCTTTTACCAGACTGTTGCCATTGATGATGGTTTCGGCCAGATACGACAACAGCTTTGTCGCACGATTCTTGCGATGGTCAAACTGGAACAATTCCGGCGTATCATCAATAAAGCGTGTGGTGCAATCACCGTCGATGAACGTCTGATGTGACATGACTTTGCTGAGGAACGGGATATTGGTCTTTACGCCTCGAATTCGGAATTCCCGCAGAGTCCGTTCCATCCGATGCACAGCGTCAACGAATCGCCGACCGCGAGTGGTCACTTTCGTCAGCAGCGAATCGTAGAAGGGATTGACGACAGCGCCGGAAAACGCGCTGCCGGCGTCCAGCCGAATTCCCATCCCGCCGGATGAACGGTAGTGAGTCACGCGGCCATAGTCCGGCATGAAGTTGTTCGCCGGATCTTCCGTCGTCACTCGACACTGAACGGCAAATCCATTGATCTGCACGTTCTTCTGATCACCAAGCCCAATCTCGTCATCCGCCAGTGGCATGCCCTGAGCCACCAGAATCTGTGACTTCACGATGTCGATATTCGTGATCTCTTCCGTCACCGTGTGTTCGACCTGAATTCGCGGATTCACTTCAATAAAATAAAACTTAGAAGCATCCACATCCACCAGGAATTCCACTGTTCCGGCGCACGAATAATTGACCGCCTTGCCAATCCTGATTGCGGCCTCCAGAATCCCGTCGCGCAGCTTTTGAGACAGATTTGGCGCGGGCGCAAGTTCGACCACTTTCTGATGCCGACGCTGGACTGAACAGTCGCGTTCAAACAGATGCACAAGGTTGCCATGTTCGTCACCCAGCAACTGCACTTCGATATGCTTTGCGCGACTTATGAATTTTTCAATAAAAACATCCGCACAGCCGAATGCTGTCTGTGCTTCATTGCGTGCGGATTCGAATGCCTGATCAAAATCGGCAGCCGTCTTTACGGCCCGCATTCCACGACCACCGCCGCCTTTGGCTGCTTTGATCATCACCGGAAAACCAATCTCGGTCGCTTTCGCTCGGGCTTCGTCGAGCGACTCGATGGATTCGTCAGTACCGCCGAGGACCGGAACTTTGGCCTTGTTAGCGATGTTTCGAGCCGCCGTTTTGTCGCCCAGTGATTCCAGACACGCAACACTTGGGCCGACGAATTTGATTCCGGCCTCTGCACAGGCTCGAGCAAACTCGGGCCGCTCTGACAAGAAACCGTAGCCCGGATGAATCGCATCGACTTCAATTTCTTTTGCCAGCGCGATGATCGAAGGGATGTCCAGATACGACCGAATCGGTTCGCCCGGCTTTCCGATGCGATACGCTTCGTCCGCCTTAAAGCGGTGCAATGCATAGCGGTCTTCGTGCGAATAAATCGCGACCGTCCGAATGCCCAGTTCCGACGCACTTCGAAAGACTCGAATGGCAATTTCAGATCGATTGGCGACCAACAGCTTCTTGAACGTTTGCATACTGATTTCCGTAAGACAAGCCCTCGGACTCGTCCAGCGATTGCGACTGACAGACCGTTGAAGCCACCTGGCCCCTCAACGCCGAAGCAATTTAACTCAAGTGAACGCGACAATCTACCTGCCAGAAAAATCCTCGCAAAGCTGAAAGTCTCAGGAACAGCGCGCTGGTGGACCAGCGCAGTTTCGCTGCCGCTTATCCCACCCTACTTATACTCTGGGCGGCGATTGTGTTATACTCCGTGCGGTCAAGAGTGAGAGATTTGGCGAGCGGCATGCGTCAGCTTGCCGGTACAAGAACGAAGTACCGGAGGGCTCACGCCACTCCGCTCGTCGGTCTCATTTCTGGCCGCGCGAAGTATAGAACACTCCGACGACCCCGATTTCCAGGAAACATGATCGTGGCTCGGATGACTGACGCCGCGTCTCTCGCCAGCAACGGCTTCACGCCACATTGCGACCAAATATCTTTATCTGAATGGCCAAAAACATGTCTCGCGCATTACTTGTGATTGACGTTCAACGCGAATACTTTGACGGTGCACTGCCGATTTCGCATCCGGTCGGACATCTGGAATCGATTCTGGAAGTCATGGACGACGCGACGAAATCCGGTGTGCCGACGGCCGTGATTCGGCATCATCAGGCAGATCCTGAGTCGCCCATTTTTCGACTCAACTCGGAGATGTGGCAGCTTCATCCGGAAGTCGAACAGCGTCCCCGAGGAATCCTCATTGATAAGCAACTTCCCGGATCATTCACCGGCACAGACTTGGAGTCATGGCTCAAGCAGGTCGGAGCTGACACAGTCACAATCGCCGGCTACATGACGCATGTGTGCTGCGACACAACGGCGCGTCAGGCCTTTCATCGTGGCTACAAAATTGAGTTCCTGCGTGATGCCACCGGGACACTCAATATAGAAAACGCTGCCGGTTCGGTCACTGCTGAGCAGATGCAGCAATCGATTTTGGTCGCGCAGCAGATGTTCTTCAGCGAAGTGATCACATCGACAGACTGGCGAACACGAATCTCCGGCGGATGACATTCACAGAGGCCACTCATATGCTTCAGATTTTGGGAAGTCGAAAGAAACTTTGCAACGGCGTCACTCGCCGTGAACTGCTGCAGATCGGCGGTATCGGTCCACTGGGGTTGCGGATGAGCTCGGCCAGTGCCGGTCGTATGACGGACCGAGGCACAGGAAAAGCAAAAGCCTGCATCTTCGTATTCCTGTTTGGTTCACCTCCGCAGCATGAGACCTTCGACCCCAAGCCTGGAGCGCCGGCCGAGATTCAGGGTGAGATGAAGGCTATCGACACCGTGGTTCCTGGTCTGCAGATCGGGGAAGGCCTGCCACAAATCGCCAGCATCGCCGATCGACTGACGGTGGTGCGATCAATGACGCATGAGTATCCCATTCATTGCTGTGCCTATGTGATGACGGGAATGCCGACGTACAGCATTCCGCTGGAAACAAGTCCTCGCGATCCACAGCAGTGGCCGTTTATGGGATCTGTGGTTGACTACCTTGATGGTCAGCGAACGGGTGAGCGATCGCCGTCATTGCCACGCAATGTCGGACTGCCGTGGCGATTCTGTTCGAAAGGCACGTCAACAACTCAGGCCGGGCCGTACGGTGCGTTTCTGGGAAATGGTTACGATCCGTTCTGGACCGATTTCAACGGTCTGGGCACTGTCGTCGTACCAAAGCTGAACGCGGATGGTCAGACGGAAGTAGTCCGAGACCCCCATGCCGGAATCGACAGCTTTGCCCGGTTCCAACTTTCGGAAGGTTGTCAGTTGCCGGAGGAGTTATCGGCTGACCGATTCGATGCGCGCGTTCATCTCTTGCAGCAGTTTGATGCCGCTCGCCCGCTGATGGATCGAGCTGCCGAGGTTGGCAACTACGAGACTCAACAACAACGTGCGTTGTCACTCATTGGTTCGAATAAGATTCGCAGGGCACTGGACGTGGGGCATGAACCAGCATCATTGCGAGAGCGTTACGGAATGACGCTGTTTGGGCAATCCTGTCTGGCAGCACGAAGACTGGTCGAGGCGGGCGCTCGTTTTGTGTCAGTGTTCTGGGATCCGTTCGGACCGCATGGAGCGTCCGTGTGGGATACGCATTCGAATCATTTTCCGCGACTGAAGAATTATCTGCTTCCCGTGTTCGATCAGAGTTATTCAGCTCTGATTACTGACCTGGATGATCGCGGACTGCTGGACGAAACTCTGGTCCTTTGCACAAGTGAGCATGGCCGCACGCCGCAGATCGATTCGAAACCAACCGGCGGTGCCCGGCATCACTGGTCGCGTGCTTACTCATCGGTCTTTGCTGGCGGTGGAATGGCTCGGGGGCGGGTTGTGGGGGCCACAGATGCGATCGCTGGCGATGTTGTTGATTCCCCGATTTCCCCCAAGGATATGCAGGCAACTGCCTACCATTTGCTGGGATTTGAAGAGTCCGCAACAATTCCCGATCCGCAGGGGAGGCCTCATCCGATCGCTGGAGACGGAAGAGTCCGCAGCGAACTACTTGGATGATCCAAAGCCGCTGCGCGAATGTCGTTCAGTCAGGTTGTTCGAATACCATGCATGTAGGATGGTTCACTCCGAATGGCGACTTCTCGCACGTCGCGCTGTTTACTGACCGAGAAGTGAGGAAATCGGATATCGATAAAATCATTGGTGACAGAAAAATGAATCGCAAAAAAGTAGCCCGATCTGTCCTCAAATCGGGAGCCGAACACCAAGCCACGATGAAGGAATCCGACCTGAGGACAGGTCGGACTACGGTGCTTTAGCTGCGTGCGTCCATCGTGTCGCTGTCATTACAGCACACTACCCGACTTTCCCTGTGCATTGCCGTAGCGGGGCGAAGCCGACAGAATACTGATCATTGCTGTCCCATCATGTACCAGATGAATCATTGACGATTGGAGTCGAGATGCCGTTATTTCACAGCATTTTCGCATGTTGTTTAGCCACGGGTCTTGCTGTCGCATCGCACACGGCCTTTGCAGAGAAAAGGCCGAATGTTTTATTCGTGCTGTGTGATGATCTCGCCCGGATGCCGTGGGATGTTTTGGATCGAAGCATGTGCGAACTACCCATATCGATGCGATCGCGGCCGACGGCGTGCAGTTTGCAAACGCCTTTTGTACGACATCGCTTTGCTCACCGAGCCGAGCCAGCATTCTCACGGGCCTTTACTCGCACCGACACGGCGATCCCGCGTGGCGCAAGGGCTGGTTCTACAAATAAACAATTTCTTTAGACGCCCAATGTTCGTGGCATTCGAACTGACGACTGGAAGTTTATCAGATACCCTCACGGAGACGGCTCACCCGATCGGCATCGGGTGGAACTCTACTATCTGAAGACCGACCCGGAAGAACTTCGAAATCTCGCGGACTCACCGGATTCCAAAATGTTTCGAGACCAATTGTCGGTTCAACTTGCCGAACTTCTGGCGGCAGAAGGGCTCTCCGGAAGCAACGACACAATGCCACTTGACGAAGGGATCAAGTCGGAGCTTCCGGATCAGAAGATTCGGTGAATTGGACTGTCAGCCTTTGAGGTCGCCGATTTTAATTTCCACCGCCTTCAATGCATTGTCGCCTTTTTGGACTTTGACCTTGTACTTGCGATCGAGATAGCCCTTTCGCTCATGCCAGACTCGGAATTCGTGTTCGCCGACGGGCAGATTCGGGATACTAAACTTTCCGTCTTTGTCGGTGACTGCCGCATACGGATGATCTACCACCATCCAGTACGCCTGCATCCACGGATGGAAGTCACATGCGACTTTCAATGGCAGAGATTCGCTGATCTTGTAGTCCACGGCCAGTCCCTTACCAACAGGTGTATTGGCCGCGACCAGCACGTTCATTGCCTGATTCTTGAGCGGATAGGTATGGGTATTGTGGGCAATGGGATCACTTGAGATCACTTCGACTGTCTGGCCACCCAGAACAACCATCGCATGTGGCGAGAACATACAGCCCTTCTGATCGAAGATCACGACTGCCGGTGCGGGCTTCTTCAGGTCCGGATGAATGCTCTTAGGAGCTTTTGGAAGATAGATGAACACATTTGCCAGACCTTTGGAGCCTGCATCGATCACCAGGTCATCTTTGTACGTATCGATTGCTGCACACGTGGCGGCGTCCTTCACGGGAGCACCCTTCGCGTGCAACAACTCAGGCGCTGGAACGTCACCGGTCACAACAAACTGGCCAGAAATCGTGCCCCAGTCTTCCGCGATCGCCGACACACCGCAGGTCAAAATCAGGCTGGCAGCCACAATCAGGTTTTTCATGTTCAAATTCCTTTCAGGAGTTGAGGATTGGAAAAGGGGTCAGGAACTAAGAGTGCTACGCACCCATTGGGCCATTTGGCTATTGGCTCCTGAGCCTTTTTCCAATCTTAAGGAGCATTCAAAGCCAGGCTTTTTGCAGCAAACTGGATTCGCGCACCCAAGATTTTAGCGCGTTGTGTCTGACAAGTCGAACACGACTTTCGGATTCTCCCGATTTCCGGCATCTGCCTTCCCGGTGCTGGGACGCAGATTTTCTGCCTTTCATTGGTATCCGTGGTCGGCATTGGCGCGCCACGTTTTGAAAGCTCGATCGATTCGCGTAGACTGCGGGTCTCGCAGCGTCCCGTGAGCCAAGACGTTTTCCGAATGAGTTCCTGCCAACCTCCAGAAGTTCGACCGATGAAGAAAGATTTGTACCGTCAGTGGTTTACCGATCAACTGCAGCATCAGACGCGACTGCTCACAGGAGCCGTTGCCGCGATGTGCGGACTGGGACTCATCGCGACAATCATCGAAACCTCGGTCTTCGCATTTATTCTGCATTTTGGGTTCTATTTCAGTTCATGGATTTTCGCTTACGTCTTTGCATTCGGCATCATGGGCCTGATGTTGTTTTTTGTATTCTTCCAAATGCCAAAGCATCTGGGCGATTCCGAACACGAAGTTGAACTTGAGGAAGGCTCTGCGATCATCCGCACGGCTCCCACAATGTCAACAGTCTGGACGTACGCACTGGGAAGTCTGGAGACCGATCAAACCGTGATCGAACGCTTCATGAGTATTGTGTCATTGCCGCAGCGCATGATCTGCGCGGCGTGGTTCACTTTGCAGCGAATGACGCAACTCAAGGCGATCAATGTCAGCGAATGTTCAGCGGTGATGAGACTGCTGCACAAGAAAGAAGAACGAGTTGAAATCAGTGACTTGATCGAAGAATTGCAGATTCCTGATCTCACAACCACGCTTCGGAACGTCTCTCTGATTGACGGCGTGATGTTTCTGAAGCAAAAATCTATGGGACTCAGCCTGACCAGACGTCTGATCGATGCAATGTGGGAATGGGCGGAGAAAAACAAATCGTCGGCAGAATAACAACTGGGCGTCAGTACAATCACGGAATCAACGGACTCAGGAATCGAACAAAGATGCAACTCGCCGAAACTCGCAAAGTCGCCACGCTCGCTCGATTGTCGCTGACGGAACAGGAACTGGCAGATTGCGGAGAGCAGTTGACTGTGATTCTGGACTACGTCAAGCTGTTGAATGAAGTCGAGACGACGAACATCGCTCCCATGTCGCATCCCGTTCCGGCTGAGAATGTATTTCGTGAGGACGAGCAAACGCCTTCTCTGCTTCGCGAAATGGCGTTAGCGAACGCCCCGAAATCAGACGGGCAATTCTTCCTTGTTCCCCGGATTCTGGAAGAAAAGGGTGCCTGAAGTATGCTTTGAACGGGCAATTCGCTGCTGTTCCGGGGTTTTCGGCCAGAATGAGTTCACGCTGGTGGCTTTCAACACGTAAAATGGACTCATCTGCGTACATATGCCCGGAAAGACGGAGATTATCTCAATGACCGAACAGACACTTCAACGCTCCGAACAAGCGGATTTTGACGCAGAGTCTTTCGAACAAACAGGTTCTGAAGATTTTACACCAGCGGTCGGGATTCATGGTGGGCCTGAATCAAGCGGAGTCAGCACTGTGAACGAACCGTCTGTGACTAAGGTTGTCGGCTGGGGATCGGAATCTGACGGGGCGGAGATCGATTACGTGCCGGTTTCCCCGTGGGCTCCGATTGCACTGTGCATGGGCCTGCTGGGGCTGACGGGTTTTATAGGCTACTTTGGGCTGTATGTCGCCTTTTTTGGAATCTTCATTGGCATCGGGGCCATCATCCAGATTCGTTCCTCGGGAGGATTTGTAAAAGGCACATGGATGGCGACGCTGGGGTTGATGCTGTCAATCTGCAGTTTCAGCCTGGGAGCGGCGAAAATGTCGTACGATTACAAGCATGAAGTGCCGGAAGGATACCTCCGAGTCCATTTTCCAAAAGATGTCGCAGAAAAGCAGTTTGTATTTTACAACGGACGGAGGAAACTCCACCCAGACGTCTCATCGCTTATCGGGAAGAAGGTTTACCTGAAAGGTTTCATGTACGCCACGCAGGCCACCGAGGGACTGCGGCAGTTCATTCTGCTTAAGGACAACGGAGAATGTTGCTTCGGTGGCAAACCCAAATCTCACGACTACATCATCGTCACTTTGCCGGAACTGAAATCCCCGTCAGACCGTCCCGCAATTTCCAATCGCGCCCATGGAATGTCGGTCATCGAAGCTTCGAAAGTCGTGGAAGACGAGTTGTCGGATGAAGAAATCAAGAAAGTTGAACACTCCAACAACAAACAGGATGAACAGCAGAAGTATCAGTTGGTGACCAGAGCGTTCATGGGAATGGTCGCGGTCGCCGGTGTGCTGGAAGCAGATGTGCGAGCTGGCGAAGGTGGACCACCAACGGATTTTGAGTTCGCTCCTGTGTACACGATGAAGAATGTGGAACTCGTAGAAGAAGCGTGGACTCGGTTTTAAGCTGGACAGAAAATGAAGAAACGAACGGCGGCTTCGACGATTCTGATTTCGCTTGCCGCCGTGGCCGGATGCAACAGCGGCGATGCAGACTACGTGAGTTACGATCAGGCCGCACCGTCCGAATTCGAAGAAGATCAGAAGCAACAGGCCGTCCTCAATCAGGATGCTCCGAAAGACGTTGAGCCACTGCCGCAGAATGCCGGGCAGACACCTCCGGTAAATGCCGACTCAGATGCATCGACGACGTCAGCCGCTGATGTTGCCAGCTCGGATTCTGGCGATTCCACGGACTCTGGCGATCCAGTTGGGGCATCGAATGCGACCACCGCCGCATCGATTGTCTCGTCGCAGTCAGGCCTGACCGGACGAGCTGACAGCCCGGAAATCGACAACAGTGCGATTGCAGTACCCAACAGGATTGAGCTGCTCATCCCCAAAAAGTCATTTCGTCGCGAACGAGGCACCGAAGCCGTTCGGATCAGCTATGACGATATTGACCTGCTCAAAGTGCTGAACATGGAACCAGTGCCTCCCGACGCGGTGGAGCATTTTCCGGAATGGCTGGCAGGCTTGGACGGCAAGCAGATCCGTATTCGAGGCTGGATGTATCCTACGTACCTTTCGGAAGGTCTGACATCCTTCACCATGGCGCGTGACAACGGGATTTGCTGCTTTCAGCGAATGCCGAAAATCTACGACGTGATCTTTGTGAAACTCGCAAAGGGTCAAACTACCAGCTATATCGACCAGCGTCCGTTTGATGTGGAAGGTACGTTCCGCATCGATAATGAAAATGATGGTTCCGATTTGCCTCGGCTTTACAAGATCGACAATGCTCGAGTTCTCGACTGATCAGCGCAACGAAGAAATCGTTTGCACTGATCAGCGCCTTCACGCGGAGATTCCGTGTAACGATTTCCGGGATTCTTGCCGAAATCAGCTATTTCTTCTGGCAAGTTGTCGATCCATTGGGTGACGTGTCACGTGTACGGCGACCGGATAGAACCAACATATCCGTCATAACCCGAAACGTCAGCCAGGAAACCATGCGATCCGCATCCTCGCTGCTGTTTCGCCCCGGAAGCGGAAGGATCTGCGTCTCTCATCCGCTCATGGTTTCAGTAAGCCGAGACACTGCTATGACGCAACTTGCCGAACGCATCCTTCGGTCCCGACCTGCGATCTCTGCTTATAACAGCCAGGCTGCCTTACCAGTGGGGCCACAAGCCGCCGCACGACCTGTCAAATTCGAACTTTCGCCCCGCAAATGCCTCCTGCAGGCATTGTGTGAATTGCCTTTGTTCAAAAGGTCTCGCTGGGAGAGACTGTCAGCCTGTAGCGTGCTGCTTCTGGCAGGCTTATTCCTCGGGAAGCGTCGCCCGGAAGCATCATCAGTCGTAAATCGCATGACGCTTTGGGAGCGATTCCTTACAAATCGCTGCCGCCGTTCGCGCCAGATGACAATTGGTGTTGGTTTCAATCAGGGGGCACTTCGGGAAGAATCCTTCATTCCCAAAGCACTTGCGGCACTGACGCGGATCATGACAGATCGGACCAAACGCTGGGAGAATCAGCCGCTGAACGTAGTAGTGACTTCAGCGTGCCGAATGCGAAGTCAGGATCCACGAAAGTCAGTCAATGACAATTTCGCTGTTGCCGTACAACAAAGGGACGGCAGTTTCCAAACATGTCATTTGAATCTGGCGGTTGCTGCTGATCTGTCGAACGACGAACTCGACCAGTATGTTCAACGACAACTTGCGGAAGCGAAACCCTCGGTTGACGCCGTCAGCGCTGTGATTGATTGTTACGCTGTCGATCCCGATCATTTCGGCGGTGGTTATGCCGAACTTCCCGGTGCATGGCTGCGACTGGCAATGGACAAAACCACGGGCGGTCTTGTCGCGACTGCCGACCACCTGGTGCTGGACGGGGCGCTGTTTCAAAGCATTCTGTTCCATATCGCCAGGGCCACTCTGGGATCACAGACCTCGAAAACTGATGTCTCAGACACCACTTTCCCGGCCGCAGTCGGTGCGAGTTCATTTGCCACACTACGACTTCCACAGATGAAGTCCAATTCGGACATCATGAAGCACATCATAGGAACTCTGGAGGAATCCGGTCTACGGCTTCATCAGGGACTTGACACCATTCTGCTGACAACGATTCAGCAGTCAGGCTCAGAAGGAAATGAGCCGATCGAAAAACATCAGCGCAGAGTCCTGCCGCTCATCCTGGGTATGGAAGACAAACCGGGCGATGATGAAATTCGCCGTCGTGTTCAAAAGTTGAACTCGGATGGGTCGCATTCGGTAGGCGCGTTTGTCTGGAACTGGATCTATGGCGAGTACGCTCCGAAATGGCTTGTCTTCTATTTCGAACGCATCGCGCATCGTATTCCGTTCCAGCACACGGCACGAGTCCTCAGTGGAGGAGCCGTTGTCAGTTTTTTGCCGCCTGCCGATGGCTCTCAAATCTGCGCGTCAGAAGTTTCTCACCTGTCGTGCCGTACGATTGGCACAACCATCGGCGGACCGACGATTGCCGTTATGCAGGTTCGCAATGATGCAGAATGTCGTTCGGAAGCCTTCATCACGATTTCCGGCAGTGGCGACTGGAACGATTCAGGAAAAATCAACACATTCCGCAATGCGCTTGCCGAAAAATTGTCGTCAAAAGCAGGTTGAGCAACCGCGGCCGTTCGTCATCGCCACCATTGCGAATTAGGAATAGTCCCGACCCTCTGCACATACCAACAAACTGGCAATATGGGACAGTCGAACTAGTGCTTTGTCAGAGCGAAAAGTTAGGGTTGGTCGTAGTGGACGAGGCAACGAGTCCTGCCATTCGTAGGCTCAATGGGACTCGTTACCTCGTCCACTACCCGAAGATTAATCTGTGACGAAGCACTAATGTCGCGTCGAATCATCGTACCCTGAAAACTCAGGCTTCAGCACACGAACATCGATGCTTTCCAACGGACCAGGCCGCAGCGACAATCGCAGACCATCGACTTCAATCTCCTGCACTCGATATGTCCGCTGACTGTCACGCGGGCGGGTTACGGAAGTCAGCGATCCACCGAACAGCGGGAATCTCCCGGAATCGCGTTGATCATTCACCGAAGTGTCCTCCTGTACGTCCTGACCAAGCACCACGCGGATCGCTGGAGTTGACGGATACTGCAAGGTCATCCGCAACGTCTTTCCCAGGTCACCGTCCGTGCGGGAATTCAGTGACGGAGTGAAACTCACTTCCAGACCATCTTCGACTGCCCGATGACCGGCGTACTGAAACGTGCGACTGCCGTCAGAAATTGTGGTCTCCGCATCATTCAGTTTCCAGCCTCGTGCCGCAGCGACAGAAATGGCATTCATCCGACCTGACGACCGAGGCACAGCAGTCAGCGTGGATGCCAGATAGGTGCTCGCGCGTTCCGGAATCTCCTTTGGTCCCAGCAGCTTCGCACACAGCAGTAAACCGGGAATCGGAATCCTCCGCACGATCTGCTCGTCATCCAGCAGCGACTTCAGCTTCGCTTTGTCAGCCGAATGGTAGTACAGCGAAACCAGAGCTACTGTGCTTTGTTCCGTTTCAAGTTGCTCATCCATGTTGCACAAGATCAAATCTTCCGCGTCTCGGTACTCCGCGTGTCGACCCAGAACCCATGCACAGACAAGGTTTGATTCCCAGTTTCGCGTCGAATACACGAACGCGCGGGCCGCTGTGCGAGGTGCCTCGGGATCGTGCTGACTTTCCTGAATCAACGCCATGTTGGCCATGCTGCTGGCAAGCATATCGTCCTGTCGAAAATGGCCGTTGCCGATTTCTGTCAGCCGCTGAAACGTCTGAACCGCCTCATCCGTTTTTCCAAGCTGCTGCTGAGTCCGTGCTACGTAATACCAGTAGGGAGGATAACACTCCATAAAACGTTCCAGTCGTGCCAGCATCCGCAGTCGTCGCTCAGGATCCTGTTCTTCCAGTGTGTCAGTGAGTTGATCGAGATCCTGATCACGCAGCAGCCATCGATCGGGTATTTCGTTCTTGCGACTGAGTTTCCAGAAACTATCCAGAAACGTCGAAGATCTCGTCATCAGCGTGGAAAACTGGACTTTTTCAACCTGCCACATATCCGAATCTCGCTTGATCTGCGTCGATCGATAGTCCCACCAACTGTTGGCACCCGATTGAATCACAGACCCAAGCTGGCCAGTCGCCGCTTGCGCACCGATCACGAAAATGTCGGTGCCCATTTTTCGTTGAATGCCGCGACTGAATTGTTCACCAATCACCACTCGTTCGCGATCGCTGATTTCCACCTGCCCGATTTCGTCGAGGATCGAACGATACAACGTGATCACTTCCGGATCGTCTATCTGATTCAGGTCCAGATTGTTCAGAATCCGCTGCTGCTCCTCCAGCAACACTTTTTTCGACGGCGCGCGGCGAATCCGATGCAATGCCGCTCGGCAGTAATTCAGCGTTACCGCCGTATTACGACGGCTGACTTCTGTCGCCGGTGTCACCGGCTGACTGATCGATGGCGGATTTGTTCCCTGCGCGGCGGCAGGTGCCGTTGAGTCCACGACAAACGGAATCGCCAGCAGTAGCCGACACAAATACTTGAGTTTCATGGTATTAGTCACTGATCAGAAGATGTTCGCAGCGAACTGGCCGACGACGGTCTTCGTCGATTGGTCAAAACTTTTGACCGGACACCAGGCTCACATTCGCAACACAACATTCCAAACCAGCCACGTAGCTCTTCCATGAACCGCGCAAGCCGAACATCCCCCATCATTTCGTTCACCGCCGCCAAGACAACCGTTAATCCAGTCCTTCGAGAACTTCGCCTGACGAACGCACCGTTTATGCACAACAGATAAGTACGGAAACATGCAGAATCCGCCGAACCGCCCGACTCATTCATTTTACACCTCCCATTACCCCCATTACCCCCATGCTTTTCCTTGTGCTAACACCTATAGCAGCGTTCGCCAAAAACCGTTACATAGACCTCCCGTTTCCCAATAATTCCGGCGCGATGACATGGAGGTCACCAGTGCGCAATTCGTTTTTGTCGTTTTCACTCCCGCTTATCGGCAACGAAGAGATTGACGAAGTCGTTGACGCATTAAAATCCGGCTGGCTAACATCCGGACCTCGGACGAAACAATTTGAGCAGGATTTTCGCGATGCCGTTCAGGCTCCCGCCGCCCTTGCGTTGAATTCCTGCACCGCCGGACTGCATGTCGCATTGAAAGTGCTCAACATCGGCCCTGGCGATGAAGTCATCACGACGCCCATGACATTTGCCGCCTCGGTCAACGTCATCGAACATGTGGGCGCGACTCCTGTGCTGGTTGATGTAGAACCTGACACGCTCAATATCCAGCCGGATGCTGTCGAACGTGCGATCACAAACAACACCAAGGCGATCATCGCGGTCCACTACGCTGGCCATCCTGTAGAACTCAACGCGCTCCGGGCGATCGCCGAGCAATACCATTTGCATCTGATCGAAGATGCCGCGCATGCCGTCGGAGCCAGCTTTGAAGGCCAGCCGATCGGCTCGGGATCGAATCTGACCGCTTTCAGTTTTTACGCCACCAAGAACCTGACCACCGGCGAAGGCGGAATGCTGACTGGTGATGCCGATCTGCTCGATCATGCTCGCGTGATCAGTCTACACGGTATGAATCGCGAAGCATGGAGTCGCTATTCGGCTGGCGGTAAGTGGGCTTACGACATTGTCGAACCAGGGTTCAAGTACAACATGACCGACATCCAGGCGGCGCTCGGATTGCAGCAGTTAAAGCGTTTTGATCGTATGCAGGATCGCCGACGCCAAATTGTCGAAACGTACAATGCGGCCTTTGGGAACCATGCTGCATTTTTGACGCCAACCACGCGCGAGCACGTGACGAACGCATGGCACCTGTACGTGCTGCGTCTGCGATCAAATGAACTTACAATCGGTCGTGACCAGTTCATTCAGGAAATGACGGCGAGGAACATTGGCACGTCAGTTCACTTCATTCCGATCCATATGCATTCGTTCTACAGGAACAAGTACAACTACGCTCCGGATGATTTTCCGGTCTCTCATACAGCCTTTCAACACATGCTCAGTCTGCCGTTGTCGCCTTCGATGTCTGATCAGGACGTCGCCGATGTGATCGATGCCGTGCTGGATATTCGCTCGTCGTTTGGCCGACGTCGCGCAGCAGCCTGAGCAACACGGTCGGTCATACCGTTTGCGGTCATCACAGAAATGTCCGGGCGAGCGGTAGGTGTCAGCCCACCGAGTTGCACGTACATCGCTCGATGAATAAAAATCGAATTCACAACCCCGCCCGCCGAAGGCAGGGAGGAGTCGGGCCGAGCGAAGCGATTGTCCGGGGGAGGGTAAGCGCGAGTTGTGAAGTTTGGAATAGTGTTCATTCACAGTGCAAGCCCCCTCCCGGACTTTGCTTCGCTCGTCCGACCTCCCCCTGAAGCTCCGCTTGGGGGAGGTTCATCGCAAACATCTGACAGCAAATCCGAAAGTTGTTGTTCGAGCGTTCCTTACGTCACTCCGCTCATCAGCGTTATTCACATGTGGAATCGCCTCAACTCAGCGGTCGGCTGATGACACCTTCAGTTGGACTTGAAGCGGTCGCATACAGCTTCTTCGGAATCCGCCCTGACAGCACGGCGTGTCGGCCGGCTTCGCAGGCCTGCTTCATGGCAATCGCCATTCGCAAGGGGTCACGGGCGCTGGCAATCGCGGTATTCAGCAGGACTCCGTCGCAGCCAAGTTCCATCGCAAAGGCCACATCACTGGCCGTGCCGACGCCGGCATCAATGATCACCGGATAATCCGGATCATCTTCCTTCAGGTATTCCAGACAAATGCGAATGTTATTGGGATTCAAAACGCCCTGACCGCTGCCGATCGGACTTCCCGCTGGCATCACCGATGTGGCTCCGGCGGATTTCAGCCGCCTCGCGGTAATCGGATCGTCGGATGTGTAACACAGCACCTGAAACCCGTCATCGACAAGTTGCTGACAGGCCACAACCGTCGCAACAGGATCCGGCAGGAGCGTACGTGTATCCGCCAGGACTTCGAGTTTCACCCAGTTCGCTCCCGGGTTTTCGAGCCCGCGCAGAATTTCTCGTCCCAGTCGCGCAACACGTACGGCATCTTCGGCATTAAAACAACCCGCTGTATTTGGCAGGATCGTGTATCGCTTCAGATCAATGAAGTCCAGAATGTTGCGACCCGATGCATCCACCAGTCGTTCACGCCGAACGGCGACTGTGATGACGTCCGAACCACTGGCTTCCAGACATTCCTGCATGAGTTCCAGCGTCGTGTATTTTCCCGTCCCGACGATCAGGCGCGAATTGAATGTGTGAGTTCCCAGAACAAGCGGTTTGTCGGGAGTAAGTGCGGTCATCAGTTCAGGATGCTTTCAGTTTGATTTGGTTTGCAAGTATGTCGGCGAGCAATGATCAGCCGCCGCCAACAAGCGTGACGACTTCAATCTTGTCAGATGTTTCCAGACGGCACTGCGAATGGATTTCACGCGGCACAACCTGACCATTGCGTTCTACCGCACAATAGCGGTTTTCGATCCTGAGGTCGGTGAGCAGATCGGCAATCGTCCAGTTGGCGGCGATCACTCGAGATTCTCCGTTAAGATGTATTTCCATGATCGGGGTTCCGGACGGGGTCTTTATGCTGCGGCAAAAAGGGCCGCACTGCGAATTGTATCGAGGCGGATTGGGTTGTATACGCGACGAAAGCCCACATTTTCTGCCGGAGTGCAGGTTCTTGAATTGAGTCAGTGGAGACGACGCCCGCGAATTGCGATTACGAGGAATTACGGGAAAAACTACATTCCGAGCCACTAATGCAAAACTCGGAACCAGAGACTGCCGCCTCGCGGCGCGCCAGCCTCACTTCTTACCGTTCAAAGTATACGTGGACAGAAACATGAATATCACACGATGCATCCTTGCAGCTACGGCACTGGGATTACAGATTTCCATCGCCGGATGTTCAACGACCATGAAGTCAAAAGCTCTGGTGGATAAAGCATCGGTCAAAGCACCGGAGTCTCGCGCTGCAGATACTCGTGCTGCTGAGTCGCAAGGCCCGGTCCTGTTCACTGACAACGATGCCCTGCAAAGCGGCACTGGCGTCATGGACGATGACGCTCCGCTGGATTTCACGACCACTCGCTCTGGCTTAAAATATCGCGTGCTTCGACAATCCGACGGCAAGAAGCCAGTCGCACACAATACCGTCACCGTCAACTACCGTGGATGGCTCGATAACGGACGTGAATTTGACAGCTCGTACAAACGCGGCGAACCAATCTCATTTCCTCTGGGCAACGTCATCGCCGGTTGGACTGAAGGAATGCAACTGATTGGCAACGGCGGCATGATTGAACTTTGGATTCCGTCAGATCTTGGTTACGGCTCCGCAGGCTCACCACCATCCGTGCCACCCAACGCATCGTTACACTTCGTTGTTGAGTTACTTGCTGTGAAGTAAAGTCCGGTCGGACCACGTAGGCCGATCTGTCCTCAAATCTGCTTCCTTCAACATGGTCAAGGAAACAAGGCGGATTGCCCTACAGACTTGTAAAAGGGAGTTCCTTTACTGCCAACCCGATCATTGAAGGACAACGATGAGGGATCCCGACCTGGGGACAGGTCGGGTTACGTTAGGCTTCGCCCTGATTTTCTTCTTCCAGTTGCCGGATGTATTCGATCGCATCTTCGGCGGAACACACGACTCGGCCAGGCAATCGGCCTTCGCGATCGCATTCGGCCAGAGCATCAAGGGCTTCGCTGTCTTCGGAGTTGATCAGACGCCGCTTCGCTCGGAATCCGGCCGTTCCGTTATGAACTCGCTGAGCCAGTCCGTGATTCTCAATGAGCCAGCGTGTTCGATCAGAAATATACCCGTTCAACACTGCGAGTCCGGCAGTAATGTGATCGACTGGATCAATTCCCTTGCCGACATCGTGCAGCAGCGCGGCGAGCAACAATTCTTCATCCCACGGAAATTTTTTGCGGGCGAGTTCGAAAACCTGCAGACTGTGATACAGCACGTCGCCTTCCGGATGAAAATTGCGATCCTGTCGGACTCGATCCAACGGCAACAATAGCGACAGGAAATAGTGGTAACGTCGGTTGTCGGCATTCGGATCGGCATCGGCTTTGATTTCGCCGTCGGCTGCGACAAGCTGCTGCAGCGACTGACGGATTTCGAAATCCGTGGGTAGTGCTTCCGGCGGAATGTAACTGCGAGTCAACGCGCGAGCCGCACGCCACTTTGCCTGAGTATAATTCGTTTCTTTTCGAGTACTCATCAGCCGCGCGGCTTCAAAGCAGATTTCACGACGTAAGCGGTCCAGTTCCATGATGCTCACCGTATGAAGAACAAAAAACAGGATATTCAGCGTGGCCAGCACTGTGACACTCTTTCAGTCCGAATGTTCAGTCGGAATTCGACTTCCATGCGGGTCAATCGCAGGTGCGGCGGTCACCTGGTCCAGGCGATCGCGGAGTTCCCGGCTGGTGAAGTGTTCGAGTTTTTCGGCCTGACCGTGAATTCGATCGACCGCGACGCCACCTTCTGACACGAGATATTGTTCCCACAATCGGTGGGATCTTACAAGGACTGACCCCAGTTGGCGTCCTGTATCCGTCAATCGATAGCCAGTTTCTGCCAGAGTCACATGCCCACTGCTGACGTGACGGTTCATCAGCCACGTCGCCAGCCACGGGCGAGACAACAGTGCCAGACTGAGTTTCTCCACAGTCACGGGACAATCTTTCGCTCGTTCGTCCATGCGATACAGCAAAGCGATCAGATCTTCGGACAGAATCCGCAGCCCCAGTTTTTGTCTTCGCACGATTCGCACGATCACTCCATTTCGAGGTGAAATCAGCGATGCAACAAAGAATAACATCCCCGCGCACAGTGCCATCATGCCGGACGTGCTGGTGCTGCGATATCCGAACAGATGCGGCACCAGTACAGCCGACAGGTGACCGAACACCGCTGCCAGTATCGCGATGACGGCACTGCAGAGAATCATCATCCCGAGGCGTGCTGTCAGTAGAAAAGCTGTGGCGGGTGGCACCACAAACATCGCCACGACAAGAATGTTGCCTGCGGTTTCAAAGCTGGCCACGGCCGTTACAGCCACAACCACCATCAACAGATAGTGCATCAGCCGTGCACTGAATCCGACACTTGTCGATAAAGCGGGATCAAAAGCGCTCAGTTTGAGTTCTTTGAAGAACAGCACCACGAACAACAGATTGATGATCGTGACGGCCCCGAGCACGATGACGACGCGAGGAACGGAGATACCATTGATATCGACCGTGTCCAGCGGGGTCATTTCAATCGCGCCGTACAACACACAGCCGGGGTCGAGATCGACATGATCGGCCGCCTGCACGATCATCACCAGTCCGATGGCAAAAAGGGTTGTAAATACCACACCCATCGACGCGCCTTCATCGACTTCACCGAAGTTGCGAATCCATTCGGTAAACAATGCGGTCAGAATCCCGACAATCACGGCCCCCAGAAACATGGGCCAACTGGATCGGCTTTCACTCACGAAAAATGCGACGGCCAGACCAGGCAGAATTGCATGACTGATGGCATCTCCCAGAAGACTCATTCGCCGCAACAGCAGGAAATTCCCTGGCAGTGACGCGGCAACAGCGCACAGTGTCCCGGCCAGTATAATCCAGCCGTCGTAGTCCCATGACCAGTTTTCCAGACCGTTCATGGCAGCCCTTCCGTGACAGCAATCTGATGCGGGCTTGCCACGACACCGCCTGATGTGCGCTGCTGTTCCAGAAGTTCTTCCAGTTGCGCGATCAGTTCCGGCTCGAGCACATGCTCGATCGTATCAGCCGCCTGATCGACACGCCCCGGTGCAACATCCGCCTGAGTGATCAGATAAATTTCCCACAGCCGATGTTCGTGTGCCAGCCGCGACGCTTCCTCCAGACCAGTTTCGCTGAGCGAATAGCCGCCAGCATTGCCGATCAGCAGGCCGTCGCGACAACAGCGAGCGATCTCCTGTGACAATCGGAATGATGACCAGGTGCGCATTTCCAGCAACTGAGCGAACGGCACGCTGATCCCAACAGGTATTGGCGTTAGCTCTTGCTTCGATTCATGCGTTTCCAGTAGTTCGTACATTCCTCGCAGCAGATGCTGACGATCCACCACACGATTCAGCCTCCAGCGTCGCGCGAATCGCACCAGAACGCCGCGCGAGCGTCCGAAGAGCAGACTGAAGAAAAACAAAGTGCTGCACACGATGACGATCATGGCACCGGACGGCAGATTCGGAAACACGGCGCTCATTGCAGATCCTGCGAGTCCGCCACAACCACCGATACCGGCAGAAATCAGCGTCATGCGTTTCAGATCATGCGTCCAGAACCGAGCGGCCGCAGCCGGGATGACCAGCAATGCGATCATCAGCACCAGTCCAACCGCCTGAAGGCCAATGATGGTCACAATGACGACGAGTGCCATTAACATCAAATCCAGCATCAGCACCGGGTATCCGCGCGATCCTGCAAAGCTTTCGTCGAAGCACAACAGTGTCAGTTCCTTGAACAACAAGGCTATGACCAACACGGAAAGCAGACCGGCGACCGCGATGAGTTGCGCGTCGCTCGCGACCATCGACGCCGTCTTGCCGTAGATGAACGATTCCAGACCGGCGGCATGGCCCGACGGAACCTGCTGCACGATTGTGAGAATGGCAATCCCGGCACCAAAGAAAACACTCAGCACAATCCCCAGCGCCGCGTCTTCTTTGAGTCGCGTCGCATTGCGAATGTAGAGAATTGCCACCACGCCCGCGATGCCGCTCAGCGCTGCGCCGGTCAGCAGCACAGGCAGCGTTTTCCCATCAAGCCCCAGAAACGGCGCGAGCAGGAATGCCAGTCCCACACCGGGCAACGTGGCATGGCTGAGTGCATCGCCCATCAGCGCTCGGCGGCGGAGCAGCGTGAAACTTCCGACTAAGCCAGCCGCCATCCCCAGCAATCCGGTTCCCAGCATGACGACGCGCGTGTTGTAGTCCTGAAGCAGCAGCACCCGCTTCCACTGCTCCCAGTCCGGCCATGTGATCGACCGATCCGTCAAAGACTGCGCAGCAGCGACAATCGGCAGCGGAGAGGCGATATCCGCAATTTGCCATCCGTCGCTCGGAACACTCAACCAGAGGATCAGTAATCCGCTCACAAAGTTCGCTCCCGTCGGCGCATGGCTTCGGTCGCTTCGTCAAGCAGCGTCAGACGACCGCCGTAAGTGCGTTCCAGATTTTCGCGGGTAAAGACATCTTTCGTCGGACCACTCGCCACGACGCGCATGTTGAGCAGAACGACGGAATCAAAATACTCCGGCACCGTCGGTAGATCATGGTGAATGACGATCGCCGTCTTTCCGGCCTTCTGCATTTCACGCAGAAGCTCGACAATGGCTTTTTCCGTCGCAGCATCGACAGCCGCAAAGGGTTCATCCATCAAATACAGATCGGCCTCCTGAACGAGCGCTCTGGCCAGAAATGTGCGTTGCTGCTGACCTCCGGAAAGCTGACTGATCTGACGATCCGCCAGGTCACCGATGCCGACTTTTTCCAACGCTCGACGTGCGGTATCGCGATGCTTGCGACGAACTGGCATACACCAGCCGATCTGCCCGTACAGGCCCATGGTCACGACATCGAGAACACTGATCGGAAAATCCCAATCCACACTTTCCCGTTGCGGAACATAACCGACACGATGGCGACTTTGTTTGTAGGATTGTCCAAAGATTTCGACACGTCCTGACGCTTTCGGGACGAGATCCATAATGGCTTTCAGCAGCGTGCTCTTTCCGGCTCCGTTTGGTCCGACGACGCCCACAAGTGTCCCCGGCTGCACTTCGAGATCCACATCCCAGATCACAGGCTTGCGATGCCATGCGACCGTCAGATCATTCACAGTCAGCGGCAAGGGTTCGTTCATCGCTGCTCCCTGACGGATGACAGCTTGCCATGCAGACCGTTTTCCGGCACGGATCCTCCCAGGGCCCGCGCGACTATTGTGAAGTTATGGTCCAGCATCCCGATGTAAGTTCCTTCATAAGAGTCTGCTGCACCCATCGCATCAGAAAATAATTCGCCGCCAACTTTGACCTCGTGGCCCCGGGATTTTGCACCATCAATCAGGGCCAGGATATTCTTCTGCGGCACGCTGCTTTCGACAAACACGGCCGACACTTTGCGTTCGACCAACAGATCAACCAGTTCATTGATGCGTTGGAGACCGGCTTCGGATTCTGTGGACAGCCCTTGTACGCCAATAACCTGCAATCCGTAGGCTCGGCCAAAGTAACTGAACGCATCGTGCGAAGTCACAAGGATGCGGTTGGCTTCCGGGATCGATGCAATCGACGACAAGCCGTACTCATGCAACGCTCGCAATTGCTCTTTCAGCGAATCAGCGTTCGCCTGGAATGTTTCAGAGTGCCCGGCATCGTGCCTGCTCAGTGCGTCCACGATCACATCAACACAACTGGCCCATGCGGCGACGTCCATCCAGACGTGCGGATCAGGATGCCCGCCCGCACCGTCGGGTGTCAGCAGCATTTCGGTAGGCAAACGGCTTGTGATGGCGAATACCGGCCGTTTCTCGCCAACCTTGCTGAGCGTATCTTCAAGTCGGCCCTCCAGCATCAGCCCGCTCGAAAATACCACGTCCGCCGACATGATTTGCTGCATGTCATCCCGCGTGGCTTTGTACAGATGCGGGTCAACACCTGGCCCCATCAGTTGCGTCACACGAGTGTGCTCGCCACCGATCTGCTTCACCAGATCGGCCACCATTCCGACCGTGGCCAGCACATTGAGCGGCTTAGCGCTGCCTGATTCGGAAGCCAGATTTCGGTCCGCTGCGTTCTGGCAACCCGACAATAACAGAGCGGCAAGGGCGAAACAGATCGTTCCGTACCCGAAATCGTGATGCCGCGTAAGAATCATGGATCGAACAGTCCACATGGAATTTATTCCCGACTCGCCCCACAATCATTCACCGTAAATGTAGCATTGGCTACAAATAATTAATGCAGTCTATCGCGGGCCGAATTGCGGTCAAGCGGAGGGACAAGGCACCCGTAATGTCTCACGAATCGGAAGTCTGCGGGGGGGTACGTTGTTCCCGTTCGAGGTGAGATCAGACAATGCAGGCGGCTCCATCCGGGCATTCAGTGAACGAACGAGGGATCAGGCAGCCCACTTATAAGGAACCGACCATGAAAATAATCCAGGCACTCACCATCTTGATACTCGCAGTCTCGTCTGCGGCGGCGGATATGGAATGGGTGAAAATATCGGATGACAACAAGAGCTTCGTGCTGGCCAATTCAGGCCGTCCGTTCATCCCGTGGGGCTTCAACTACGATCATGAAAGTGACGGCAAACTCCTCGAAGAATACTGGGATGATCAGTGGCCGACTGTGGAATCCGCGTTTCAGGAGATGAAGGGCCTTGGGGCCAGTGTCGTTCGCATTCATCTTCAGTTTGGCACCTTCGTGGAAGGCCCGACTGAACCAAGGCAGCATTCGCTCGACCAACTGGCTCGTCTGGTGAAGCTGGCTGAACAGACAGGCCTGTATCTGGATATCACTGGCCTTGGTTGTTACCACAAGCCAGATGTGCCGCCGTGGTACGACAAGCTGAGCGAACAGAAACGCTGGCAGGCTCAGGCAGTGTTCTGGGAGGCGGTCGCCAAAACCTGCGTCGAAAGTCCCGCCATCTTCTGCTACGACCTGATGAACGAGCCGGTTGTCGCTGGTGGCGTCAAAATGCGTGACGACTGGCTCGGGCCAGGTTTTGGCGGCAAGCACTTCGTGCAGTATATCACGCTGGATCGGGAAGGCAGAGAACGCCCCGAAATCGCGCGACAGTGGATTCATACGCTCGTCACAGCGATCCGCAAGCATGACCAACGGCACATGGTAACTGTGGGGCTGGTGCCATGGAGTCTGGACCGTCCGGGTCTAACTTCCGGTTTTGTGCCCGAGAAGATCGCTGCAGACATCGACTTCATCGCCGTCCATATTTACCCGGAGAAGGGAAAGGTGGACGAAGCCATCGAGACACTCAAGGGTTTTACGTCGGTTGGCAAGCCCGTTGTGATCGAGGAAATCTTCCCGCTCAAATGCGATGCAAAGGAACTTAGTGACTTTCTCGATGAGTCACGGCAGCACGCCGCTGGCTGGATGGGATTCTACTGGGGCAAGACACCGGACGAGCTTCGTCCGGCGAAGACAATCCCCGAAGCCATGACGCTCAGTTGGCTGGAACTGTTTCGGGAGAAGACGCCGCAGATTCATGGGTCTACGTCTACGACGCCGAAACCTTGAAAGAGCTTGCTCGACACGAAACGCAGGAACTCTTCCATGGCGCAGGGGGAATTGGCTTTCGAGATGGACACTTCTTTGTCGTCGGTGGCTTGCCGGATGCCGTCGAAGAGAACTACGTCTACGAATACGACGGCGCTTTCAAGTTCGTGCAGAAGCACATCATGAAAAGCGGGCACACGCATCTGGGGATTCAGACGGCGACGTTTGCCCATGACTGCTGGTGGTTCGGATGTTACGGGGATCCAAAGATTCTGCTTGTCACCGACGCCGATTTCCTCATGAAGGGTCGGCACGAGTTTGACTGCTCGCTGGGAATTGAGAAACTGTCTGGAGGTCGATTACTGTCAGCAAGTGGGCGGTGCGAGAAAGGCAAGGGATGTACGGGGAGCGTGCGAGTGGCCGTTCCCGATGAAAAGATGGGACTTAAGTATGTGAGTCCAGGACAAGGAGATCAGAAATGACCAATGACAACAACCACATCCGTCTGGGACGACGCGCCTTCCTCAAGAACGGCACGCTGGTATTGGCAACGTCGTCCCTGAGTTCAGGGAATCTGTTCGCCGATGACGAGTCTTCCCGCCTGCGAGTTGGACTCGTCACCGATCTGCACTATGCCGACAAAGCCCCGGCGGGCACTCGGCACTACCGGGAGACGCTTACGAAGCTCGAAGAAGCCGCTACGCAGTTCGAGAAGGATCAGGCGACATTTTTGGTGGAACTCGGCGATCTGATCGACGCCGCTGACTCGTCCGTAGATGTCGAGCAGAGTTATCTCAGGACAATCAACCGAGAATTCTCAACGATCTGCAAGGACCGCCATTACGTCCTGGGAAATCACTGCGTGGACACGTTGAAAAAAGAGGAGTTTCTGGGCGGCGTCGAGCAGGAGAAGTCGTATTATTCGTTCGACCGAGGCGACTTTCATTTCGTGGTGCTGGATTCCTGCTTTCGCAGCGATGGCCAGCCGTATGGCCGGAAGAACTCCCAATGGACCGACGCCAACATCCCTGCGCCTGAACTCGAATGGCTCGCAGCCGATCTCCAGGCCAGCAACAGGCAGGCGATTGTTTTCGCACATCAACGACTGGATGTCAGCGACAATCACGGTGTGAAGAACAACGCTGAGGTACGGAAAGTTCTCGAATTTTCTGAAAAAGTGCTGGCCGTCTTTCAGGGCCACAGCCACCAGAATGATCTCAAGGAAATCAGCGGCATTCACTACTGCACGCTGATTGCGATGGTGGAAGGCTCAGGCACGGAGAACAACGGCTACTCGCTCATGGAGCTTGAGCCAAACGGCACGATCCACCTGACCGGCTTCCGTAAGCAGCAGAGCCACAAGTGGGAGCGTCAGGGAGACAAGCCTTACTGAACTTCTTTCGCCACCTTGACGATCTGGAGCAGCGCAACCGCCTTGTCCAATCCGCCGACTGAGTTAGCAAAAGCAACCGCTTTGCGAATGTCACCCAGCCCCACGCTGCCAGTGCCCGGATCTTCGGCAGGCTTTGCCTTAACAGGTTTCGGCGGCGGCGTTCTGCTCGCAACGGCTGACTTTTCAGATTCAGGTGCTTCAACAGGATCGCTGGAGACCTCGTCAACGGCGATGTCTGATTCCTGAGTTGGTTTTCGATGACTAGTGTTCTTCTTCGCCATTATCTGTGCTCACCGGTAGTGCAGAATCCTGAAAACCACTGAGGTAAACTCAGTGGCGACTATCTTGACAGCCGCTGTTGCCTTTGAACCGCAGCACCTATTCTTCCGGCGTTGCGGCAGGTTCTTCAACTGCTTCAACGACACCCGATGAGATGTTCTTCAGCTCCAGGATTCGCGCCCGAATTTCTGCCACAACCGCCGGGTTTTCTTCAAGGTAGACTCGGGCTCTGTCGCGGCCCTGGCCCAGTTTCGTGCTGCCGTAGCTGAACCAGCTTCCGCTGCGATCAATGATCTTGTTTTCTACGGCCAGATCCACGAGGTCGGCTTCGTAACTGATGCCGCTGGTGTTATACATGTCGAACTCCGCAATTCGGAACGGCGGTGCGACTTTGTTCTTGACGATCTTCGCACGCATCCTGATCCCGATCTGCGTTTCGCCTTCCTTGAGCGAACTGATACGGCGTACATCCACACGGCACGAACTGTAGAATTTCAACGCACGGCCACCAGGAGTTGTTTCCGGGCTGCCAAACATCACTCCGATCTTTTCACGGATCTGATTGATAAAAATGACGGTGGCCTTGGCTTTCGAAATCACGCCGGTCAGTTTTCTCATCGCCTGACTCATCATTCGCGCCTGAAGACCGACGTGCGTGTCGCCGATTTCACCGTCGAGTTCGGCTTTCGGCACCAGAGCCGCCACGGAGTCGATCACGATGATGTCCACGGAATTTGATTTGATCAGCATTTCCGTGATCTGCAAGGCTTCTTCACCATAAGACGGCTGGCTCACCAACAACTCGTCAAGATTCACACCCAGCTTTCGTGCCCATTGCGGATCCAGCGCGTGTTCGGCGTCCACAAAGGCTGCGATCCCGCCTGCTTTCTGAGCGGATGCGATCGCGTGCAGGGCGAGGGTCGTCTTGCCGCTGGATTCCGGGCCGAAGAGTTCGATGATTCGTCCACGCGGAAATCCATGACCACCGAGGGCGAGATCCAATGATAACGCACCTCCCGAAATTCCAGGGAAACCGCCCGAGTTCTCGTTGGGATCGAGTTTCATAATCGAACCCTTGCCGAACATCTTCTCGATCTGCCCTAAGGCGTTGTCGAGCATTGCCTGATCTTCTTTGGCCGCCTTGGTTGCGGGGACTTTTTTCGTCGGTTTTGCCATGACAATGTTGCCTTTTCTTTCGAGTGTACTTGGTCCGGTGTCACTGGAGTGCCGCGTTGAGATCATGTCTTTTCTCAATGAGGGACGAATTGTTGCAGTCTGGGAAGTTTAGTCAAACCACGTCTCCGAGGGAACTTTCCGCGACGCAGTTATTTTTGCGATGTGGCCAAAATTGAGTACCGGCGAGCGGGGGACGTCAGTCCCTTGGTTGTGATTCCTGCGATAATACCTCGGAGCTGTCCCCTGACTGGAAATTCGCGGCAGCTTCGGCAGAATGCGGGTGATTTCGCTGAGTGTCCACACTGGGCATTCAGATTGTGAACCGTCTGCCGGGGAAGTGTTTTTCGATGACTTTGACTTTAAGAATTGCGATCCAGGAACGGTTTTTTGCCAAGCTGATTCTGGCGGGGCTAATGTTCGTTTCTATCTCCGGCTTAGCATCTGCCGATGACAAAAAACTGGATTCGGGGATTGATCCCGATGGATTTGATTTGAAGGTTCGGCCACAGGACGACTTGTTCCTGCACGTCAACGGTCGCTGGCTGCTGACGACCGAAATTCCGTCCGACAAGTCCAACTATGGATCGTTCACGGCACTCGATGATGCAGCTCGGGAGAATATCCGCTCCATCATTGAGGAGTCCGTCAGGAACCCGACCGACGAAAATAGCCGCAAGGTTGGTGATTTTTACCACAGCTTTATGGACGAAAAAATCATTGCGGAAAAAGGGCTTCAGCCTCTGCAGTCGCGACTTGATGCGATCAACTCGCTGTCCACTACCGAAGACATCATCCGCTATTTTGGTCAGGTCAACATCGTCGGAATCGGAAGCCCGTTTGGTTTTGGGATCGGGACAGACGATAAGAATTCCTCGCGGTATCTGGCGGCAATTTCGCAGGGCGGCACCACGCTTCCCGACCGCGACTACTACCTCGAAAAAGGCGAAAAGTATGCGGAAGCGAGATTCGCTCTTCAGAAATACATCGTCAAACTCTTCGACCTTGCTGAACTATCGGACGGTTACTCGGCGGCCGAAGATATTCTGAAACTGGAAACCGCCCTGGCCGAAGTTCAATGGTCGCGTACGGAACTTCGTGATGCGGAAAAACGCTATAACCTCTATGAAGTTGCGAAGCTGACAGATGTTTCTTCCAAACTGCCATGGGCGGCATTCTTTGACGCAGTTGGTGCACCAGATCTTAAAGAAGTCAACGTCATTACTCCCAGCTTCTTCACAGCGTTGGAGACGATTGTCGCAAATACTCCGGTTGAAACATGGAAACAGTACTGTCGATTTCGACTGCTGGATGCCGCCGCCGAATATCTGACGACCGAGTTCGTAGACGCACATTTTGAACTGCACGATCGTACGATCACTGGCGTCCCAGAACAAAAACCTCGCTGGAAGCGCGCGGTGGATGCAACGTCCGGTGCGGGTGCAGGTGACTTCGGGGTCCTGGGCGAAGCGCTCGGTCAGTTGTACGTGCAAAAATATTTCCCTGCCGAGTCTCGCCGACGGATGGATGAACTTGTTGCAAACCTGATGAAGACTTACGAATCCAGCATCCACGATTTGACATGGATGACCGACGCCACGAAAACCAAGGCGCTTGATAAGCTGCACAAGATCACAACAAAAATCGGTTATCCGGATGAATGGCGAGATTACTCGAAACTTGAAATTAAAGCCGACGACCTGTTTGGCAACATGCTGCGATCGTCGGAGTTCGAACATTATCGGCAACTGAATCGACTCAACCAACCCGTCGATCGCAAAGAATGGGGCATGACGCCGCAAACCGTCAATGCTTACTACAACCCCAGCATGAACGAGATCGTGTTTCCAGCCGCAATTCTGCAGCCTCCGTTTTTTGACGCTCTGGCGGATGACGCAGCCAACTACGGCGGTATCGGTGCGGTGATCGGGCATGAAATCAGTCACGGTTTCGACGATGAAGGCAGCAAGTACGACGGAAACGGCAATCTGCAGGACTGGTGGACAGAAGCAGACCGCGAAGCGTTTGAAAAACTCACGGGGCGACTGGTGACACAGTTCGAAGGTTACGAACCGTTGCCAGGTCGTAAGCTGAACGGCAAATTGACGCTGGGGGAAAATATCGCAGATCTGAGCGGAATGGCGATTGCCTACAAAGCGTACCGCATGTCGCTTGGCGGCAAAGATGGCCCGGTCATCGACGGGCATACGGCGGCGCAGAGATTTTTCCTGAGCTGGGCGCAAATCTGGCGACGAAAATACCGCGAAGATGAACTCATTCGTCGTCTGGTGATCGATCCTCATTCGCCTTCCAGCTTCCGAGCGAACGGACCGATTTCAAATCTCGATGCGTTTTATGAGGCGTTCGACGTAAAGTCGGGTGACAAACTGTTTAAGCCAAAGGCCGACCGAATTCAGATTTGGTAGAGATTGCGTTTTTGGCACTCGCGGCAAGAATTGAACCCGCTGGCGAGCGATGTACGTGCAACTCAGTGGACTGACGTCTGCCGCTCGCCTTGTATGACAGGAAGATTGGGGACAGGAAGATAAGACTCAGCAACCGGATTCGTATCGTACTGAGCCAAATCGTCCTGTCGATTCCGTATCTATAACCCTATGCAACCCAGACTTTGCCGATGCAAAGATGGCCCGATTTGTGTTGTGTTTCCACGTGTCACCATGACGGTGGATGGCACCGCCGACTCGCAGCACCGCCGACTCGCATGAATTCAAGGGAGCAGCGTCAGCGTGATGCGACGCACGTCCATGACGAATTCTCCGGGGATCTCGAGCGCTCGAAGCGTGAGTGCTCCCATGCCGGCCGGAAGGTTAATTTTCCCTGGGTTCAGCGTGCGAAACTCCTTCATTTGACTTTCTCCCTCTGGTCGCGGAAGTGTGTCCTGATTTGTGTTGAGCGGTGGATCCCAGCCGGGAGTCACTTTGCCGGAGAGACTCGCGCCATTGAAGCTTAACTCGATCGTGGAACCGGCATCGGGTACCCTGCATGTGTAGTCGATCGTGATGTCATACCGACCCGCAGTGTGGACATCCAGCAGCCAGACCATGCTGTCGTCCCTGCTGGTCCAGTTGACAAAATACGAGCAGTTCGGAGCGCCGCTGCTGCGTTTGACACCGCCGCGCGGTTCACCATCACGGGCGGGCAGCATGGTGATCGGGAACTCGCGATATCCCACTGTGATCGGTCTCGGATCAACGGCGTTGCCGTTTTTCCGTTCGGCAGTACTTTTCGCCGTTGTTTCGGATGCCCCAAACATCTCTCGGTGCCAGGACTTGACCGCCGCCGTAAGTTCAGCCGTGAGTTCAGGCAGTTGAACATTGACTGGCGTCGTCTGACCGGGATCGGCGATCATGTCGTACAGCTTGCCTTCATGATCAAGACGATGCGTTTGCGTCCGCACACTCACCTTGCCGCCCCACGTAGAAAAATATCGATGCCCGGACCAGTCGGTGGCATGTTGCAGGAGCAATGGCGTGAGGTCACGTCCATCCAGCGGTTTGTCGCCAACTCGCTGCACTCCCGCCAGCGCGGTGAGTGTCGGCATCAGGTCAATCGCGCCGCAGATCTGCGTGACCATGTGCCCGGATGGAATTGCGGCAGGCCAGCGAATGTAACAGACCGAGCGTACGCCACCTTCATCAGTGCTGCCCTTGCGCCCCTTCATACCGCCGGTCCAGCGATGGCTGTTCGGCCCGTTGTCAGAGAAGTAGACGACGATCGTGTTGTCATCGATGCCGTAGTCCTTCAGCCGTGCCAGTATGCGTCCCACGTTCATGTCCTGATTCTCGACCATCGCCAGCGCGCAGCGTGTGTGATCTTTCACTTCAGCCTCCGGGTCAGTGGCGTGCTGTGTGATCGCCTTGTTTTTGAACCGCTGCCAATTTGCTTCCGGTGCCGCCCAGGGAGAATGCGGCGTAGTGAACGGCACGTAGCACAGGAAGGGCCTGTCCTTGTTCCGGTCGATGAAATTCAGCGCGCGATCCGTGCAGACGTCCACGATGTATCCGGTGGTGCGGATCATACGTCCGTTCTCTTCGAGTGGCGCATTAAAATACTCGCCCCAATGACCGGAAGTATGGCCGAAGTATTCGTCGAACCCTCGCGCCATCGGGTGATACGGCCATTGGCTGCCATTGTGCCACTTGCCGAACGCGCCCGTTGCGTATCCAGCCGCTTTGAAGGCATCCGCAATGGTTTTTTCATCAAGGTTCAGTCGCTCCTGCCCCGTGGATACACCGCGTACGCCGCCGCGGGGATGATATCGCCCCGTGAGAAACTCGGCACGCGTTGGTGAGCACACCGGACAGACGTAGAAGCGATCCAGGGATACGCCACCTGTGGCGATCGAGTCAATGTTCGGAGTGGAAACCTGCCGATTGCCTGATTGGCTGTAGTCTCCCCAGCCAGCGTCATCGGCCAGAAAGATCACCAGATTCGGTGGAGCCGAAAACGACGTCCCGGACACAGCGAAAATGGAAAACGGCATCAGTACTGATCTAAGAATGGATTTCATCAGGGGAACTCCTCTGGAAACGATGACATCTGGTTGATTCCCGTCGCACGTTTGCGTAGACACTGTTTCTCCAAGATACTGCATGAGAAGGCGACGGCATTTATGGTAGATCACCGTGCGTGTGCTGTCAGGTGAAACGCCATGGTAATGTTGCGATGTCGTACTACCCAACTCCTTCATTACAGAGAAAACCAAATGATGAATGACACTTCTACCAAAGTAAGCGTTGAACCATTGGCCATGGCACTTGCAAGCTTGTGGTGGCTGCCGCTCGTTCGTGGCATTCTGCTGATGATTCTTGGTATCTACGCCTTGTTTCAACCGGGCATGACGTTGGCGATTTTCGTGCAGGTCGCTGGTTTCTTTCTGGTTTTTGACGGCCTTCTCGCAGTCATTGCGGGCGTCGTTGGACAGGTTCCTTCGAGACTCTGGACAATTGTCCGCGGGGTCTTCGCAGTACTGGCTGGGAGCTTTGTGTTTGCGCATCCTGTGCTCGTCGCCGGACTGACTGCGGCGTTTGTCGTCAGCGTCATCGGAGTTCTGGCCATTCTTTCCGGCGTGATCGAAATTGTCGCGGCCATTCAGGATCGCAAAAAAATCGAAGGCGAAGGCTGGTTAATCCTGAGCGGGGTGTTGCTGGTCCTGATCGGCGTTGCATTACTTGCGACGCCGCTGACGTTCGGGCTGACCATGACCCGAGTTCTTGGTGTCCTTTCGATCCTGTCGAGTATCGGCATGATTGTATTCGCATTTCGAATGAAAGGATTGAAGTCCGCCGCTCGCCTGTGATGACAGAAGTTGCTTTGGATGGCCCCGTCTTCATTCAGGATCTAAATCTCATTGGGGGAGAATGCCAGGGTATCGACTCATGTCGCCACGGCACCGTGGCGAAAGCCATTCAGCGGTTCAAGAGAAAAGCGGGGGCATAAACTTGTTGGATTTTGATGCCAGTTTGTGATATGCTTACGGGAGGAGACGATTCATGCAGATTCACATTTCCAACGTAGACGAAGCCCGTCAAATGGCTAACTCAGCAGGGTTCGACAGCGTAGATAGAGTACGTGAACCGTCTGATCAAGAAAGAGGCTGACCTGCAGGCAGTGTGCGAAGGTATCCAGGACACAAAAGCCGGACACACGCGGACGCTTGATGAGTGTCACACGTCAGCGAAGAGTCCGACAGGCGTTGCCATGACGCCAGCATAAACTGGCACGTGCTGGTGAAACTGATCTGACGCGGTTGCTTGTCATGCAGCGCGGCGACGTTCGCGGCTGTGATCCGAATCAGATTGTACGCCAGCAGTATGGTCCAAAATTCGCGTCGCACCATCCCGGGCGACGTACATCGAACATGGTCCAGATGAAGATCGGAAGTCCGACGCCTTTCTTCTGCGTCTTTGGATGAGGAAACTTCGCGAGGTTTTCTTCCGTGGCAGGCATCGTGAACGTGAAGCCATCCACGAGTTTGGTGTGTCGTTTTTTCCACAGCCATTCTTCGTTCGCCTGTGTCTCCAGCTCCTCCGCCACGACACAAGTGAGTTCGTGCAGTGCTGCTTCCGGCAGCTTCGCTCGCCCCTTGCAGTAGTCGCCGGTATCTTTCGAAGGAGGATCGATGCCGGTCTGAATGCAATGCGCCGTAATTTGTGCGACGGCCGATTCACAGGCGGCTTCTTTGCCTTCTCTGAGTACCTGACTCAGAAACGCCCACAGCACGACGACGGTGGAATAGATACCGTGCTCACCGAACAGCCCGCCGTGGCGAGCGAACACTTTTCGAATGCGTTCTGCGGTCAGGACATTCGAGAACGGCAGACCCGGAGCGTTGAGAAATCCATTGACGATCTCATGGAAATCCCCGCTGCCTTCACTGCCAGAATCTGGTATATTTTTGGGCATGAAAAAACCCTCCCTGGTTTCTGTGGGCAACAGATTCACCAGCGAGGGCTTTCAGTTTTGTACCAGAGATGGCGATTCGAACTCAAGACCAAGCTCCAATCACGTGAGTCTACAAAATAATCTCGCGCGATCAAAGACCAGATTGCGCGCTCAGCAACATCGCTACAGTGCCATTCGTTACTGACACCGTTTTGCGTCCCCTGCCAAAATGGAACTACTCCGCTGTTCCTCAGTTAGGGACAGCAATTTCTTGACCGGTCCTAAGTCCAGAGCGTCGGTTGCAGAGAGTTGCATTCGAGCAGCGAGTTCAAAACTGGCGATGCGGGCATCCAGTTCCAGTTCACCGGGCCGAGCCTGCATTGTTTTGGACAGGATCTACAAGGCGCGCAGTGAGGTGGTGCGCCTTTCAGGGACAGTATAACCTCTTAATCTGAGCACAAAAAAGGACAATGGCGATGGCTCGGAAGAAGACAGCGTTGAAGTTAGTGAAGACACGTCGGCGTTACACATCGGAGGTCAAGGAGGAGGCCGTGAAGATGAATTCGCCGCAAGATTCTGTCCGCGATGCGGTTTGAATTTGGCGTTCACGAAGAAAAGAACCCACCGGGACGAGTGTCGGTTTTTGAGGGAGTCTTCGGCGGGAACAGGCTCTCGCTGATGGATGCCGATTTAGAATCAGTCGCCGTTCGTTCCCACCAGAACAGCGACCGGCATTGACCAGATGTCCAGAATTGTTTCGTGTATCAACCTGAATTTCGCGTCCTCCAGAAGTCGGGCTGCGGCAATCGGCTGACAATCTACGATGTGTGGAAAGTGCTGATGCATCCACTTGTACGTTTTCTCAATGACGCTGTCTTTCTCACCGTCCGGAGTGACAGACATGGAAACGATGCCAATTCGTCCAGTCGGTCGCAGCACGCGTTTTGATTCCGCCAGGACCGCCGGAATCTGCTCGAGCGGGAATAACTCAAGAGTAAAACTCATTGTGACAACGTCGAATGTATTATCGGGCCACGGAATCGGTGGAACAGCGGCGACTCGCAGATCAACACGTTCCGCCAGCCCGGCGTTTGCCAGGCGCTGAATCGCCGCATCGTGCATGCCTGAAGAAATATCAACGCCAGAGACGTTTCCATTTTCACCCACCGATTGCGCAAGTTCCAGGACACAATGTCCCGTGCCGTATCCGATCTCCAAAACCTGCTCGCCCGGCTGAACGTCCAGCGCCTCCAGTCCTTTCTCGCGAGCCGCATGCTCGCCTGAGTCGGCAATCAAGTCGTAGGCGGCACTGATCCGGTCATAAAATTGACGTGTTAATTCGGTGTCGGTATTGGACATGAATGTCTTCCTGAACGCGGCCCGGAATCAACGCGGACGTGTCATCCGGCGGTAAAAGATTTGCTTTGCGTATTCGGCTGTGGTGACATAACCAAGTACGATTAGCGTCAGTGAAATCAGTGTCTTCACTGGTACCCGTCCGAAGCCGAGAATTCCTGCCAATGGGCTCCACGGAAGCCATAAGATTACCACAATTGCAAGCACAGTCGCAATTATCAGGCTGAGCGACGGTCGACTCTTCGCAAGTGGGCGACGCGTTTTGACGATCAGTACAACAAGCGTCGCGGAGACAACAGATTCCAGAAACCAACCGGTTCGAAACAGTGTTTCATTCGAACCCATCACAAAGAGCAGCAATCCGAACGTCAGAAAGCGGATGGCTTCATCAATCGAGTTGGCAAATCCCGATTCGAACGTGGCTTTCAGAAAAGCATAACGTGCAACTTTTTTACAGGCATTTCCCTGGACATCAATGGTGGCATGAACTTCAACTTTTCCTTGTGTGATTGTGCCTGTTTTGTCAGAACATAACACGTTCATACTGCCGAAGTTTTCGATCGCCGACAGCACGGCTGCAAGAATCAGTAGGATCGTGATCGGACTTTTCAATTGCGATAGAAACAGCCAGACTGGCCATTCGTGCTTCGCCCTGGCTTGACCGTGAGCAGACTCCGCCAGCCACAACTCAGCGGTTGACATCTCCAGCCCCGTTGGTCGCGAGGCAAATTCTGCGAACAGCGATAACGTTTCTCTGGACCAAAAGGCACGTGTTCATTGGGAACGTTTTCGGACACTCGCCAATGTTCGCAACTAAGCTATCGTTCGATACGGCGGCCCACAGAAGATATTCCGTCTCCCAGTGACGTCAATCCCTTGCCTATTTCATCAACAACATAATTTTTTTCTTCGACCATTGCAGCACCGACACGACGAGCGTCTTCAACGGACGTATGGACTCCTGCGTCCAACTCCGTGCCCGACCATTTTGCGGAGCGCTCAATCGCAGCGCCAGCGGCACGCATTCGATAGCCAGCCTGTTGAATTCGCTTTTGGCCCCACGATTCTTTTGCGCAGGCACAATGGTTTTCAGCGATTGCTTGCTGTGCCCGTGCGAACGCATACTCGAGATCTACTGCCCGAATTTCATGTCCGTGTTCAATTCTGTGCGACATTGACTGCAGATCGTCCGCAGCAAGTTCGAGAGCATTCTTTGCCGATTCGGCGGCATTCGTCGCGTCAATTCGGAGGAAGACAATTGCCTTACGAATGTTTTGGGCTGCAGCAACCGAATCTCCGGCTTTGAATTCACGATCGGCCTCATACATGTGATGTTCCGGTTCGTCACTCAGTTGCAGCCACAGCACTTCATCAATTTCGATGGGACGGTGTGCCCTGTGCAGCAACTGTGAATAGCAAGCCGAGCAGACGAGTGTGACAAGTAGGGTCGCCAGAAGTTGAGCCGTCAGTCGTTTCATGTTCAGTACTCCATTCATGAATAAAAATGCAGACAAACCATTGATTCCTATTGTGGAACGTAATCATGCGGTCCGGAATACCGCAATGAGGCCGGTGTGCCGCTGCGGACTTCAATCATCATGTGCGGTTCGCGGGCACCGGCCGCAATGGCTTCGTCGAGAGCATTCTGCCACAGATACCAGGTTTCGACCGAGCCCTCCATGATTGCAACTCCATTGCTGACTTTGAATCTTACCAGGTTGTCAGTATCGTTCACAAACATCAGCTCAAGCCGATCCTTCAGATCCGCCGTTATGGCTTCGTCTGTCTTTGGAACCCATTTGGCTCGAACGGAAAGATAATTGTCCACATGCACGACCGCTTTTTGTCGCGAAGCCGTCCATTCGGCATGATTCTTTTCGAAGTTCGTCTCGACAATACCGTGTAGTTCAATGTGGGCATTTTCGCAGTCGATGATGATTTCTTCATCATGCAGATAGGGATCGCGGTGAATCGCCGCAATCGTGTATTCGGTGATTTCTTCATCAGTTGGCCTGGTCTCGGACCAGTTGACGTTGAGGTGATCGTTGACGCGACGAACGCCCACCGTGAACCTTGCTGCACGCTCGGCCGCTCTCCTCGCGGCAAGATTACTCACCGTTCCCGTCAGCGTGACAACACCCTTCTGAACATCGACTTCTGGCTGAAAACTCAGAACTCGAGGATCATACTTCAGCGCGCGCGTGACGGCTTCACGAATCTGTTCGTCCGTTGCTTTCTCATACCGCGAGGATCGCAATTCCGGGTTCGCGAGATTCCATTCGACAACGATTCCTCGCAAATCGACATTCTTCGCCCCAGCCTGCAGAGCAAGTTGCTCGGCGACTGATCGTTGAAAATCCGTCGTGACGTGGCCATTCAACACCACCGTACCTGCGTTTACAATGACGTCCAGTTGAATCTGATCAAGCTGCACGGAGTATTTCAATAATTCGGAGATTTCTTTTTTCAACTCGGCGTCGCTTGGCACGAACTTCGAATCCACCGTCAATTGATCATCGACATCAGCCAGTCCCACAACGGTGCGAGCGATGTCGCTGGCCAGAGTTTTGGCACCGTAACCGGCCACCTCGCCTTCGAGGGTCGCAATGCCGTCTTTGACGACTACATGAACCGGAAGAATATGCGTCGCGGGGTCGCTGTCGAGTGCATCATCGACAGCCTTCTTGAGTTCCTCATCAGTCCGATACGGGCCATTAACTTCCAGTTGGTCCACAACTGAGACAACGCCTCGAACGCGCTGAGTCAGACCGACTGCGATGTCTTCGTCCAGCAGATTTCGGACGCGCCCGGCCAACGTGACAATTCCATCTTCCACAACAACCTGAAGCCGATGACTCTTTATTGCCTGCGAGGCCAACAATTCACTTTCGACCGCTAGTCGGATTTCTCTGTCGGATAAGGCTGATCGTGGCGAGGATTTTTGTCCGTCGTCAGCAGTTGCGTTTTGAGCGGCAGACGGTGCATTTTTTTCAGCCGCTAAAACAGAGATGTTCCCTGACAGCGACTGGAACGTACACACTGCGACCGTGAGGCCGGATAGGATAGATCGGTTCACAATGATGTTCCTCGGATTTCAGGTCCAGCGTCTTGAATTGAGTCAGGCGACAGGCACTTTGACACCAAGCAATCGCTGTGCCACGGGACATTCTGACCTGTTTCTATCGGATTGGCCCCCGCATCAGCTCATCGAGAGTGTGCAATGGTCTGGGACTGCTCATCATGGCACAATACTGCCATTCGGCCGATGCAGGCCCGCATGTTTGATTCACTACTTCCAATTGACCATAAATCGTACGGTGTGACAATCGGAGCGCAGGCACACCACTCATTGTGGCGTTCCGGCAAGTTATTTCGGGACTGTTAAATAGCGCACGGGTGAGTAGGCGGGACCGAGCAAACCCGCAGTGCTGGCGGAACTTTGGCCTTGTCATTCGCGTCATCAGGCCGCCAGTTTGTTCATACTTCAGACTCGCTGTGCGCTGTTCCGGCATTGGTGGCGTCTGAAGTTGATGGTATGTGGCACAGAAACTGCCTGCGTTACGGTTGGCATCAAGATGGATGTGTCCGCAATGAAGAAGACCAAATGAGATTGCCAGGTTTTCGATTGAGAATTGGCGGACGGCGCAAGCACTGGAATGGTTTTAACTTCCGGCATTGCGTTGTTTTTGAATCTTATTTCCTGTGTTGTACAGTTTGTACGGCAAACGGAAACCGACTGAAGTTGCCGGTATGGCGCATTAGGATCGAGAAATAAGCACGACAGGCTGGAAGCCTGTCCTGCGGCTCAAAAGTGCGCCAGCTAACATCAAACCTATGAACGAATCGCGATTACCTCAGTCACAGAATTCTCCAGCAAAATCGCGAAGATTGTCGCCGTTGGCTTCTCTCCGCGCGGTAATTCCTGGCGGCTTTGGTTCGCGGTACCGGGCTGAGAACGCAAAACTGCATCGATTGATTCGGCCTCAGCCTCAGTGGGTGTGGACGATTGTCAGTGCCGCCCTGCTGGTCATTGTCGGCGTGACTGCTCACATCCGCGTCGGAAACGCATTACAGACGCTGCTGCAGGAAGACCTGCGAGCAACGTTGAACACCAAACTGTCCCGGATCGATTTGTGGCACAATGATCAAATTGCAGCCGCCCGATCAGCGGCGGAGGAATCATTCACATTTGTCGCGTTGACCTCGTTGCATGACCTTGCCGAATCCATGACGGAAGATCTCGGCGACGGCGACAGACTGCTTGAATCTCCGGCCGCAATGGAGTTTCGTCATCAGCTTATGCCTGTCCTGAAAGCCGGGCGATACTCTGGCTACCTATTGACCGACGAGACTGGATGCGTGTTGGCCTGCAGTCAAGCTCGACACGTGGGCAAAGTCGCCTTTGCCCAGCATCCACAGCAGTTTATTCAACGTGTTCTGGCGGGAACATCGGTCGTTACACGTCCATACCCAAGCCTCGGACCACTGCCGACGGCGGATGGATCGGAAAAAAAAGGCCAACCAACGATGTTTACCTGCGCCCCGGTTGCGGATGAGACAGGCCAGATTCTGGGAGCCTTGTGTCTGCGAATCGATCCGCTGCAGGAATTCACAAGGACGTTAAACGTGGGACGATTTGGTGAATCTGGCGAAGTCATCGCATTTGACGCGCAGGGTCTGTTTCTGACTCCCTGTCGCTACGAACAGGAAATGAAAGCCAAGTCGCTGCTTCAGGATCGCTCAGACGCCACTTCGCTGCTGACATCACATGTCCACTTGCCGGTCGATGCGTCCGATAACACTTTGTCCCGCTTTGAAGGTGCTGAGGGTTGCAGCACAACTGGTTTCCTCAATTATCGGGGAGAAAATGTCGTCGGTGCCTGGGGCTGGCTGCCGGACCAGGGGATGGGAATCGTGGTGCAACTGGATTCAGACGAAGCACTGCGACCGCTGCGCCGACTCACTTTCAGCGGCTGGATACTTTTGTCCCTCCTGTCAATCAGCACTTTACTGCTGATCGTCAATTCCGTTCGCAGCGAAAAAATGCGACAGGGATTTGTCAACGTGGCTGAACAGCTCGAAGAATTTGGCCAGTATACGCTTGGCGAAAAGATCGGCGAAGGCGCAATGGGTGCTGTGTACCGCGCACAACATGCACTGCTGCGACGACCGACTGCCATCAAGATTCTTCGCGCGAGTCAGGAAAATTCATTAGAGGTCGATCGCTTCACCCGCGAAGTGCAACTTACCAGCGAGCTCTCTCATCCCAATATCGTGACTGTTTATGACTATGGCCGTAACGACGACGGCCAGTTCTTTCTGGTGCTCGAATACCTGGACGGCATGACACTGCAACGTCTCGTAGATACCTACGGCCCGCTTCCGGATGGTCGCGTCATTCGGATTGTGGAACAAATCTGTGCGGCCTTGACGTGTGCCCATGAGCGCGGCCTGCTGCATCGGGATATCAAACCCGAAAACGTTATGCTGCAGAATACACCCGGTGCGCCGGACCTCGTCAAGGTTCTGGATTTTGGGTTAGCGAAACAGATCAGCGGGCTGAACAACGAAGCGAGTCTGACGCATCAGAATACCATCGTCGGAACTCCGCTTTATATGGCCCCAGAACGTTTTGGTTCGAATGATTGCGCCGAGATACGGTCTGATCTCTATGCCGTTGGGGCCGTGGGGTATTTTCTGCTCACAGGCCGCAATGTGTTTGAAATCCGATCATTGCCGGAAGCTGTCTTCAAACATTCGACTGAATTACCCATATCGCCAAGTGGATTTTACGACCGTCCAATTTGCAAGACCCTGGAAGTGATTCTGCTGGAATGCCTTTCAAAAGACGCAAACAATCGTCCCGCAGACGCCGATTCACTTCGTGACAGACTACTGAAATGTCTCCCGTCGGAGCCTTGGGCAGATTCCGATGCGCGACACTGGTGGACGGAAAGGCCGCACAGGATCTTTGCAGAAAAGCAGAGCACGGCAATGGCCGCGACAGTCATCGCCGACGCACACGTTTAATCTCGCTCCAGGTCATGGACGACAGAACGATGATCTCTTAGTTGGACATCGCCACCTTATGAAAAATGTCGGTGTTTTTCAGTATGGTAGAAGAAAAGAGCATTGTTGCGACTCAGCCACGGCAGTGGCGGCAGCATGTAGCCGTGGGTGAAACCCACGGTCACGATGATTTCAATTCACCAAAGCCCCGGCCGGGGCCACAGCAACCTTAGAAATAACATACTGCCGTCCCTGCCGGGGCTTTGAATCCTTGTCAATTCATGTCCGTGGGCTGACGCCCACGGCTATATGCTGTCGCCTCTCCGAGGATGTCTTTCACAAGGGGCTTTTCACAAGGGGCTTTTCACAAGGGGCTTTTCACAAGGGGCTTTTCACAAGGGGCTTTTCACAAGGGGCTTTTCACAAGGGGCTTTTCAAAAAGTGGCGCTGTCCGATTAGGATCGCTCGATCACGAAGTAGGACAGGCTTCCAGCCTGTCGAATCCCGTTCAATGACAGGCTGGAAGCCTGTCGTACTTTCAATTCGAGTGCCATTGGGCGAGCGCCCTGCGGCTAATAGAATCAAATCCGTAAACGTTGTTGCTTCTTTACTTTTGATTTGTCAATGTCGAATTCACCTCACAAGAAACGGGGTACGAAGTGACGACCAGACGTGATATCATTGCGGGGCTTGGGTTTGTGTTGATCCGCAGAATGGGAGCTGCGAATGGAAGCAACGAAGAGTCGTCGGAATCGAATGCGGCGACTGTTGAAGATAAGGACGCAGAGATGACAGATTCCATAACACCGCGATTTGGTGTACCAACTTTGGGCGGGATGCAGTTCTGGGGCGATGTCAGTTTTTTTCAGGGTTACAAGATTCAACGGAATGTCTTCACCAGCCATTTTCGACTTCTTGACAAAAATTGCCTTCGCTATCAAGCGGGAACCATTGAAGACTGCCGGAAAACTCTGGACCAGATCAAAGCCTCAGGCCACTTGAAACCGGACACTGGTCATGCTGTGATTTATCTGCATGGTATCGCTCGGACGTCACGATCGATGCGTCCCATTCTTGATGCCATGCCAAAAGATGGATTCGTCCATGTGCCTTTCGAATACCCCAGCACTCGTGTGCCGATTGCGCAGTCAGCTGAATATCTGCATTCGATGATTGAATCGCTCACCGATGTTTCAAAAATCAGCTTTGTCGTCCACAGCATGGGGGGACTCGTCGTGCGCCGCTATCTCCAGGAACACAGTGACCCGCGAATTCATCGCATGGTGATGCTGGGAACTCCCAACAACGGGGCCGAACTGGCAGATATGCTCAAACGCAATATTCTGTTTCGGGCCGTCTATGGTCCGGCGGGACAGGAACTTGTGACTGATCCCGATGGCACGATCGGAACATTGCCCATACCAGTGTTTGAATTCGGCGTGATCGCAGGTGGTAAAGGCGATGAGCAGGGCTTCAATCCATTGCTTCCGGGTGATGACGATGGCACGGTGACGATTCGCAGCGCACGACTGTCTGGAGCTGCCGATTTTCTGCGAGTCCCGAAATTGCATTCGCTACTAATGAGTGACGCAAACGCAATTGCGGCGATAAAATGTTTTCTGGAACATGGAAGGTTTTCGATGACACAGGAACCACAACCGATCATGAAGGAATCTGCATGTCCCTGATCAATGCCAGCGTGCTGTTCGGACTTGGTCTGGCCGCGTTGCCGGTGATTCTGCATATGATTATGCGGTCAAAACCGAAGCGCATCGAATTCCCCGCTCTGCGATTGCTGAAGACTCGAAAAATCTCCAATTCACGACGGATGCAATTGCGGCATTTTCTGTTATTGCTGCTGCGAACGCTTTTGATCGCCGTGATTGTCGTCGCGATTGCACGACCGTCTTTGCCCGCCGCGCGGTATGGATTGCGGTGGTGGGAATGGCTGATTCTCGCATTGACCGCGATTGCAGGCGTAGCGGCGTATTATGTTCTCACGCAACGGGCATCGATACAACATGCGGCATCGTTCGATCAGAAAGAGCGACGAGGCAGATTGCGGCTGTGGTGCGTAGTGTTCAGCGCTCTTGCGGCGATGATTGCCGTTGGAATTCCGTGGGGGCTGCGCGTGCGAGCGGAACTCGCAACACCCGGAAATGAGGCCACGGAAAAAGTGCCTATCGCGGCCGTCTTTCTGGTGGATACCAGCATCAGCATGAATTATCGACACGCAAACAAAACACGACTCGAACAGTCGCGGACTGTGATTCGTGAACATATTGGCCGGTTTCCGGCGGGAAGTCGAGCGGCCATGTCTGGTCTGGATGCGGATGATGATATCGTCTTCCAGGCCGATCTTGCCGGAGCAGCCGCACGGCTGGACACACTCGAATCAACCACTGTTCCTGAATCCATCAATCGTCGTCTCAAAGCGGCCATTCAGTTTCAAATCGATGATCGCACTCAGGAACAGGAACGACTTGGAACCGGTGGCGACTCTGACACGTACGCTCGCGAGATCTACGTCCTGACCGATTTTTCGAAAACGGCATGGCGGGAACCTGATGAGAGTGGACTGTCGGACGCGCTCAAGGCTGCCAGCTGGCTCCAGATTTATCTCGTCGATGTCGCCGTCCCCCAGCCCATCAATATGTCGGTTTCGCACCTGACGTTGTCCGAAGAGACCAGTGTTTCTGGCCGTGATCTGCTGATGACAATGACAGTTTCGTCCACATCGGGCAGTCCGACAACGACTACCGTGGAAACGCTGCTGCTGGAAAACGGCGTGGAAACACGTGTCGGAGCACCACAAATTGTGAAGATCGAAAACGGAGCGGCACAGGTTCAGATGACACTGCGTGTTACGGGAACTCAGCCGTTTCTGGAAGGCATCGTCCGCCTGGTTTCAGAAGATCCATTACCGGAAGACAACGTGCGTTCGTTTACATGCGGCGTGCGTGCGAAACCGAATGTTCTTCTGATCGCCGATCGACTTGAAGAGAGTCTGTATCAAGAGAGTCTGTATCTCAGAAATGCGCTTCAGCCGATTGAACTGGAACAACAGGGGATCAAGTACTGTGAATGCACCAGCGTGACAACAGCTCAGGCCGGTCAGCAGACGTTTTCGAAATACGACGTCGTGATGCTGGTCAATTGCCAGCGCCCGGAAGAACAGCTTTGGGAAAGGCTGAGGAATTTTGCGAACTCAGGCGGCGGCGTGTTCGTGGTGGCTGGATCCAACAAAATTTTACCCGGTTCCTGGACGGTCAGTGCTGCGAAAGATCTGCTTCCGGGAACACCGCTGCGATTTGTTAATTTTAATACCGAACCCGGCCAACTGAAACTGATCACCGAACAGCATCCTTTGACGAAGGAGTTCGCCCAGGATGAAACGGCTCGAGTCGAATTATCACGAGCTGCATTTGATCGATGCTGGGCGATCGATGTTGATCCGTCGGCTGTCACTCTGCTGGGATTCAACGGGCCGGGAAATCCACCAGCTCTGCTGGAACGCAGGGTCGGACAAGGTTCCTGTCTGATGTTTACATCGGCGATGGACAACTTGAGAGACGGCGGCAGCCGTTGGAATAATTTTGTCGTGGACAACTGGTCATTCCTGATGCTCACCGACAAAATCCTGCAGCATCTGACCGGTGCCAGCAGCACGAAACGCAACTACATCGCTGGTCAGACGATTCTGATTCCCGTGCCTGCAAGTCAGCGATTCGATCAGTATCTGCTGCGTCGCCCCGGACTCCGTCAGACTCGGGCATCAATGCCACCCGAGCAGTCGTCCGTGTTGATAACCGACGCCACCGACATTGGCCACTACCGACTGAACCCGTTCGAATCTCGCAGCCCATTCGAAGCGGCGTTCGCAGTCAACATGCGCGATGAAGAAAGCAACCTGGAGAAAATCCGTGACGATCAACTCACTGCGATACTGCCGGGGAACAATGTTGCAATTGTGCATGAGTCTCAGGAACTGCAGCGCGCCGTTCGCACCGGTCGATTCGGGGTAGAGGTCTTTCCGGTCCTGATGGGACTAGTGATTTTGCTGTTCTGTGCCGAACACCTGACCGCCAACTTTTTCTACGACGAAGAACCGACGCCACATCAAAGCGGCCACGCGGCTTTGTCATAGTAGCCGTGACTCTCCCGGTGACGTACGCACCCACCACCAGCAGTACCATGCACTCGACAAAGCACCGGCAGTACGCACCGGCAGCGCACCGGCAGTACCATGCACTCGACAAAGGCGGGATGGGGTGTTTAGAATCAGCCACGGAGGTTTTTGAGCATTTTTCTGGGTTTTGTGGAGCGACAGAGATGCCACGGGTGAATCGAGATGAGATTTTTGCGGACGATGAAATACAGGTGTTTCATCTGGTGAACCGCTGTGTTCGCCGGACGTTTCTGTGTGGGCTGGATGACATTACCGGGCGAGACTACTCGCACCGCAAGCAGTGGATTCGGGATCGGCTCGAAGTGTTGGCCGGGATTTTCGCGGTGGATGTTCTCAGCTTTGCTGTGATGAGTAACCACCTGCATGTCGTGGCCAGAACTCGGCCTGATATTGTCAGGGACTGGTCCGATGACGAGGTGGCTCTCCGATGGTGGAACCTGTTTCCTCAGCGGCGTAAGAAAGACAAATCCCCTGAAGAACCCACGGAATTTGAATTGAATCACATTCGAAATGATGTCTCCGGGATGAAGGAGAAACGGAAGCGGCTGTCGAATGTGTCGTGGTTTATGGAATGTTTGGCGGAACCGATTGCCAGGCTGGGGAACAAAGAAGAAAAGGTGACCGGCCATTTTTGGAAACGTCCGTCACAATGCACTCC
>Ga0335397_10000223_pt1 | contig 67739 bp, 54 predicted proteins | sample MAT04_FD_205740 | JGI IMG/M metagenome (GOLD analysis project Ga0335397, IMG submission 205740) | Freshwater microbial communities from Lake Fryxell liftoff mats and glacier meltwater in Antarctica - MAT-04 (spades assembly) (version 2) ...
GGCGCACCACGCAGTTCAGGCAGGCGCCGGCCTTCCTCAGCGTCAATGGTGGACGTAGCTCAGTTGGTAGAGTCCTGGATTGTGATTCCAGTTGTCGCGGGTTCGAGTCCCGTCGTCCACCCCAAATCACTCAAGCACTTACAGCAAAGTGTGTATCTGAAACTCCAGCTGACTGTGCAAGAACTGTGTCGATTACCGCTGCATGTTTCCTCAAGTGCTCAACTTCAAGGTGCGTGTAGCGGTCGGATGTTTCCCTGCTAGACCAGCCGCACAACCGCTCCCTGATTTCCTTTGGTACGCCTTCGCGTGCTAACCACGTCGCGCAGGTATGCCGGAGTCCATGCCAGTTAAAGCCTTCTATTCCGGCGCGGTTCATTGCCTTATTCCAGGCTCGCCCGTAGAAATCTAGTGGTATCCCGTCATACGTGAAGACGCGCGTCAAATGTCGTACTGGCGATGTGTGAATCTCTCTGAGTATGCTCATGGCGGTTTCATTGAGGGGTATCGTCACGCCTAGCTTGTTAGCGGTGCCTTTGGTGGTGAGCATGCGGCGCTGCATATCAATCTGCGACCATTCGAGCTTAAAGACCTTTTCTGCTCTCAGCCCTGTAGCAAGTGCAACCGTAGCACAATGTTTCAAGTGCTCAGGAAGCTCCGCCTTGAGCGCGAACCATTCATGAACTTCAAGCGCTCTACTTGCGCTCTCCGGTTCTGGGTAAGAGCGAAATATAGGCTTGCGCTCTATCCAGTCCCACTTGTTGCAGGCCGCTCCTAACACGGCCGAGACAGCGGCCATATGGCGGTTCGCTGTGCTATTAGCCGAGCAGGGGGTACTTTTGGCACCACGACGCTGCGTTAGGATTGAGTCAAGCAAATCTCGGTTGATCGCTCGAATATCCGATATGTGACCTAGATAGGGATCTGCCCACCGTAGGCGATAGATTGTTGTGTCGATGCTCGCCTTGTGGGCGTTTTCTTTCAAGAACCGCACGACAGCTGCTTTCCAACTCAATGGCGGTTTAACTCCCATCTTGTTAGCCAGCCACACATCGTGATTCAGCTTTGCTTCTAAGATTTTTGCTTCTTGGAAGTCTTCAGTCCCAGCAGAGATTCGTACTCCATTGACAGAAATCTGCCACTTACGTGAACTCGGTCTTCTGAACGGCATGTATCCTCCTTGGAAACACACCCGCCGCAATGAGAGTAATGCGAGTGTAGGTATTCCGTCAAATCGTCTTCAAAGAAACGCCATTCCTTCTTCGGCTTGGCACCCTTTAGTCGTCCCGCCCGGACCTCAGCCACCAGCGTGCGCTGGGATAAGCCGACGAACTTCGCGGCCGCGGCTTTAGTGAGCGGGGCGGACATAATCAGCGGTAATAAGCCAGCGTGATATCGGGCCTAAAATGCCCCAACTCCTGACTCACAATGCGTTGCGCTGTTTCCTGCGGCAACCCCAACGCTCGAAGGGTGCGTGTCCGGTTCTTGGCATAGCTGTGTCGCAAGCCATGCGCCCCATGCGAAAAACCTAATGCTTTTTTAGAAGCCGCCGAGAAGCTCTGAGAAAACGCTTGCCCAAAGCCCAAGTCGTAGCACCGCTGATAGTAAATGCCGCGGTCCGTCACGCGCTGCGGCAGAGTGAGTCGGCGAGGTTCCAGCACATTGACTAGAGTCGTTGGGATAGCGACTCGTCTTCGCAAGCCCCCTTTACCGGCAACCACGTAGTGCGCTACGCCCTCGAGACCGAAAAACAACTGCGCATCCCACTCCCGATGAGAGGAGGGCGGCAACTCGTCAATTCGGCGGAGGGTGGCTAATTCATGGGCGCGCACTCCGGCATATAGTGAAATGAGTGTGGCTAGGCAATTTTTTGGCGTCTGGTATTGAATAACGCGCTCGACCTCAGAGTTTGTGTACGAACGCCGGGAGAGAACGGTGTCCACCAGCGCGCGCAGCGCGGGCAGTTTGATGCCGAACGCAATCATGAGCGCATTCCGATTCTGGTTCAGCGTCGCCTGCCGCACGAACTCGGCCCGCTCGCTCAAATAGGCAACCAACTGGACGCGGTTATCTTGTTGTTCGGGAGGGAGGTTGTTATAGATACGCCAGTCCACATAGTTTTTAACGCACTGGGCAACAATTCGCTTGGTCCCGAGTGAAGTAATCATTCCATATCCGGCAGCCTCCTTTCTTGATAGGCCTGTCATCAACTTTCGTTCGATTACACGACTTGCCTGACCCCTAGCAGTTAGCCTACTCATCACCACACCCCCCGCTCAGGCACTTGCGAATGAATCGCGATAATTGGCTCCTCGATTTGGGTAAACTCATCTGAGGATATTTCTTCTTTAAACAGTCCAGGATTTCCTTGAGGGACTTTTCTTGACCATTCAAGCGCAAAATCTCTTCCCGTAAAGCTAGAAACTTAGAGTGCCGTACGGGCGGCCTTTTTTTAGGTGGCCGAGAAGGGGGGGAACTGGGTGGTGCACTACCCAGCAAAGTCAGGAACGAAATGTAGTGCCCCGTATTTTTACGCATGTTATTCTCCGTTTTGCAAACTGACGCAGTAAGAAAAATCGACGGTATTCGGACGTCGGTTCACCCCCTTCAAAAGGCGGCTGAAAACGGTACCTTGGGCGCGTGCGGAAGCGACTCCTCGGGACCAGGGGAGGGCTACGCGTAAATCGGGGTGATCCTGGCAAGCAGGATCCTTCAGGCGTCGCGCTGTAGCGCGACATTTACGTTTTCTTGGGGAATTCGGAATTCACAGACGTGCAAATGCGCACGTACGGGAAAACAGATATGCGAATGGAATCGCAAACAGGGAGATAAGTGTCAGCCACAGCAGGCTGTGTTTCGCTGTGTGAATGCGCATGACCACGCGGGCCGTCATCGAACAGACGCTCAATGACGGCTCGCGTAGAAATCTTAATGAATGATTAGGAACCCGCGAAGCCGAAAACTTCGTTTGTCTTTATCTCATTGATGTCTTCACTTCACCCGAGCGAAGATACTAGGGCGCGCCCACGTGTTACAACCGGAGGAATTTTGCTATAAAAGGCTCTACAACAGCCCTACACACCCAAACGTTTGGGGGAAGTCGATACCAGATAACCTCTGGCGGGGTGATTGGGGAAAATATACCTGGAAATTTTGAGTATGTCTTCCAAACGCAACAGCACATTGATCTTTTTTATCTGCCAATATTTTTCATCAGCGACTGGCTTTGTGTCAGAACAAGAAAATCAGCCATCTCGTGCCCACAAAAAGATGCGCACTTCTAAAAGACTTCGATATTTCACTTTGTCTGACTCAAGTATATCGAATCAATATGCGATGCATTTGCTATTCACCAACGTACCCGTTATCTCATTGATGCTGTTGTAAATTGCGTGTGTGTGGGACCCTGACACAGCGAGCACAAACGAATTTTATCTATAGAGACAGAACGATAAACCACCCACGATAGGCGTGCTTAAAGGCCACCGTGGTAATAGTCGCCCCGGTCAAGCACGGGAACGGCGTAGCGGCGCAGCTCGTCGTCCTCTTCCTCGTCCTCATCGAATTCTTCATCGGAGGGCGCATGGGTGAAATCGTCTTCCCAACTCACACCGCGCAGCGCGCATTCCTTGCGCAGTTGCTCGTCAGTCATGTTGGCGTAGCCGGCGAAGCCTTGCTCGAGTATGAATTGCAGCCATTGCGTGCAGCGGTAGGTATGCAGCTTTTCCACGCAGTCCAGCACCAGGCGTTCTATCACCACGTCACGATTAATCACGGCCTCTCTCCCATCGTTCTCATTCGAATTTGTCGCCCTCGATTCTACGGACGCCAGATTTAGGAAATATGTCCATCCCCACCTGCCGGCATGTGCCTTATGTCCTATTTCATGCTTTGACGATGGGCCATTTCGATCAATACCGTCTCGCGGCCTTCATGTCGGCGCCGCGTTAGCCGTTGCGGTTACCGATAATCTCGTTGTCACATAGCGTCGATAAACTCGCTGGCCAAACAGTGTCGACCGAGGCACTTACTTCGGCCTCGCTCTTCCCTCATCGGGCTTGCTGCTGATGACGGCAGTTGTCAGTGCGCGCGTCGCCGACTAACAATATGCGGGCGAGCATTCAAAATCGAGCGGGGAATAGTCCGAACAGCCTATGTATGCAAGACGCTTACCCCTAATTGCGAAATATCCAGTGGCTATCGTTCATCGAGTGGGTAAGGCTATGTACTCGCTGCTGAAGTTGTTCCTCCTCTGGATATTCTGCGTCGCCTTCGCCCAGGTCGCCCTATCCGCTGAGCAACCCGCTACATCGGCAGAGCGCCTGGCGCAGGCCGCCGGCAACGGCGATGTGGCGGCACTCCAGGAATTGCTCGGCCAAGTGAATCCCAATGTTCGCGACATCCACGGCGAAACGGCGCTTGTACATGCGGTACGCAATGGACGTGCCGAGCCCGTGCGTCAATTGCTGGCGGCCGGCGCGCAGGCCAATCGGCAGACTGCCCAAGGCATGACGCTGCTCGGTCTGGCGGTATTGAACGGCGACGAAGACATCGCCCGCGCCTTACTAGCTGCCGGTGCCCGGCCAGACGAGCGCTCGGCTGATGGCAATACCGCCTTGCACTACGCTGCTTCCTTGGGGCGCTTGCCCCTGGCGGAGCGCCTGCTTGCGGATGGCGCCGATGCGAATGCGCAAGGCGCCGGTGGTGCGCGGGCTTTGGCGCTGGCCCAGAAAGCCGGTGCCCACGAGGTGGCGAAGCTCTTGCTGGAGCATGGCGCGACATCCAGTGCAGATTGAGCAAGGTTTTCCGGTTCCGGTGGACATGTCCGCGTCGAAAAGAATTATTCCGAACGAAACATGCTCGCAATGTTCGCTGGGCATGATCGCACGCTACTACCGCCGCGCCCCCCCGCCAATCCGTTGCAGAGCCTAGCAGCGCCGCGCCCAATCTTCGACTTCATGGACAACCTGGTCATACTCAGCGAACGCGAGCAAGAGCATCTGGTGCGCGTTATCGAGTCGGCCATCTATGTCCGCAAGCGACATCAGTTTTTCCTCTGGGCGCAAGGCCAGCTCCAAAGTCTGTTGCCGCACGACATCATGGTTTGCGTGCAAGTGAGTAACAGCGACGAAACCGTGCATGTCGAGTGCCTGCACAGCGTGCCGCTCGAGGCGGCCGTGCTCGATCACCTGTGCAATTCGCGCGACGGCCTGGCTGTGCGCCTGGCGCAGTACTGCCGCTTCCGCAACCACCTGCCATGCATCGTCGAGCAGGGCACGCGCGATGCCACGCACCCCCTGCATTGCTTCGCCGTCGAGCTGGAAAAGCACCATTTGCGCAACGCCATCGTGCATGGTACGGACAGGCTGCGAGGCGGCGCATCGTTTTTCGTGCTCTTCGCCATGCCGGAAAATCCGGCGTCGCGCCACAGCTATTTTCTTGAACTGATGCTGCCGCACTTGCAGATGGCCCTGCTGCGTGTGATGGCCTCGGTGAGCGACGACAGCCTGTCTTCGCAAATCGACGTGCCCAAGCTGGTAACGGATCGCGAAGTCGAAGTATTGCGCTGGGTGAAGGAAGGCAAGAGCAATCACGAGATCGGCGCCATCCTCGGCATCAGCCCGCTCACAGTGAAAAACCACGTGCAGAAAATTTACCGCAAGCTGAATGTGCAAAACCGCGCCCAGGCTGTGTCGCGCGGCATTTCGCTGCGCCTGCTGGACTTCAATACCTGAGCCATACCTCAAGAATTTGGCGCGCCGATTGTGTGTGCCAGGTAAAGGTTAATAGTCCGCTCGGACTATACGGACTAGTCCGATCGGTCTGACCAATTCGAAAAGTGTGACGTAATTCTCGTCACCTCTCCTGCTTAAAGTGGGCGGGCCTGTGAAAAGTAGCCAGGACCCGCAGCCAGCCGCCCGATGCTCCCCTTGCATCGGACAGTAAGTTGCACCAGGACCCGAGGTTTCACGGATTTTGTTCTACATGTGCAATCTCAATCCAACTTAGGAGATCCTTTTATGAAATTGAAATCCATCGCCGTTGCAGTCGCTCTGGCCGCTTTGGCCGGCGGCGCCAATGCCAACATCCTCGGCGACACCGCCGGCGTTAACCTCGCTGACAACATCACCGGCGGCAGCGAACTGATTTTCTTCGCCTGGGATAGCGTGACCAAGCGCTCCTACACCAAGGACATGGGCGTGCAGGCTGGCGACTTCCGTCCCGGCACGGCCGCGACCATCGGTTTGCAAACCTTCAATCTGAGCGATTCCGCTTGGACGGGCTTCGCCGGCGCCGAAGGCGCCGCGCTGGGCACCAGTGCCTACTGGGGTGTGATGGCCTATCGCTATGGCGACGACTTCACCGACAACAGCGACTTCGTGCTGACCACCGTGCGCAGTGGCAAGAACTTCAACTCCCAAAAAAGCGGCAACATCAAGGGCATCGATGGTAACTTCACCCAGTTCGTCAATGCTGCCAACCTCGGTGGCCATGCCGGTGCGGGCAATCTGACTGCCTTCGAGAACGGCGCCGGCAATGCGGTTTGGGGCACGCTGGAAGGTGCCAAACTCGGCGGTAAGCTGATAGTCGAAGGCGACAACAAGGTCGTCGTCGGCGGCACCTCCATCTCCAACTTCTGGCAACTGGGTGCCATGGCCGACAACACCGCCAACGTAACCAAGACCCAGTACATGCTCGGTGCCTCAACCCCTGGCTATTTTTCCCTCAGCGTCGATGCCGCTGGCAATGGCACGCTGGTGCAAAACCTGGCCGCCCCGGTGCCGGAGCCCGGCACCTACGCCATGATGGTGGCCGGTCTGCTGCTGGTGGGTGGTATTGCCCGCCGCCGCTTGAGCTAGGCGGCGCATCCCTCGCGGCTGGCCACCTCAGTAGCACGTAATAGCACGCAATAGCCGCCCCGGATGGCCGGGGCGGCGGGTGGCCGGCGCATGCCCTGCATAGATACAGATACATCTACATAAGCCTTATCCATTCAAGCACTCAACTTCTCTTGGAGAAACTCATGAAAGTGAAACTCATCGCCGCTGCCGTGGCCTCGTTTGCTGCCCTGGCCGCACAGGCCGCGCCCCTGGCCTCGAACACCACCCCTGCCTATGTGATTTACGTTTCCGGCGCTTCGGCCCAGAAACAGGCCCTGGAGAACTCCGTGGCCAACGTGGTTTGCGACACCCCGGCGGACGCTCGCTGGTTCAAGGAAACCACCTCCGGCAATAGCAGCGAAGGCATGCTGTGCAAGGCCAAGACCACCTTCGCCGGTGCCGCCTCCGGCACCAATCTGCTGGTCGTGTATAGCTCGCAAAACGGCTCCGCCGCCGGCGTGAATCAGGTTTTGTCGATCGCCGCCATCCCCACCGAAACGGAATCCAATGTTCTCACGCTGCCCTGCGGCAACGTAGCGGGTGGCGCGACGGCTGGCGCGGCCACCGTGCTGACCTGCTTGGCCAACACCGAATCCAAGCTGGCGTTGTCCGATGTGCTGCCCTATGAACTGGTACCCGGCGCTGTGGATGAAACCAAAGGCCGCACCCTGGCCGACCTCAATGGCGTCATTACCGCGCTGCAGGGCTTTGGTGTGATCGCCGGCCTCTCCGGCACTTACGACAGCGCCACCGATACCTTCAACAGCACCGACAACATGTACCGCAAGCTGCAGGAGCAAAACGTCGCCGAGGGCCTGCTGTTGAGTGCCTGTACCACCGGCGCTTACGCCACCGTGACTAACGCCTCGCGTGCCTGCCAGCCCAGCATCAAGAAGACGGAGTACGCCTCTCTGGTTTCCGTGGAAGGCAGCATCAAATCGCCGGCCAAGCTGTTGCCCAATGTGACGATTCCCGCCGGTACCAAAGTGGTGGTGCAGCGTCGCGTGTTTACTTCAGGAACGCAGGCTTCCTCCAACCTCTATTTCCTCAACAACCGTTGCGCCAACGACGCCTCGCTTGCCGGTAACCTGAACCCCAAAGGTACGACCAGCACCGCCGCCTACAAGGTGGTCGAAAACCCCCAGACCGGTGACGTGCGTAACAACGTTGCGGCGGGCCTGGCCGGTGAATGGACCATCGGCGTGGTGTCGCTGGACAATGCCGACAACTCCGGCACTTCCACCAAGTGGCGCTTCGTCAAGTTGGACGGCGTTTCCGCCAACGTGAAGACCGACGGCACGACTGATGCCAAGAACCGCGTGGCCCTGCAAAACGGCCGCTATGGCTTCGCCTTCGAAATGTCCGCCATGACGCCGACCGATCTGGATAGCGATCGCCAGGAAGTCACCGACGCCATCGTCGCCGGCCTGACTGACAGCACCGCTTCCGACCTGACCGGTATTGCTTACCTCGACGGCGCTGTCGCCGCCAAGCAGGCTCGCCTGCGTCGCAATGGCAACAACTGCGCGCCGCTGAACTAAGACGGCAGCAGGGCGGCGTTCGCGCCGCACTTGTTAGCGTTAGCAGCAAACCCGCCAGCCGTACCCTCGAAGACAGAGGGTACGGCTGGCCTTTTCCTGGTTTGACGATGCTCGCCTGATGCTTTGGGGAAAATGCTATGTCTATGTTAAAGGGATTAGTAGTTGGCGTGGCTTTGACTGCTGCCATGAATGCGTTTGGGATTGGGATTTGTGGAAAGTACAACTATCCTCGTTGCGATTCCTCTGAAACACCAGATTTCGTGATTTATGTAACCGGTAACCGGGTCTTCGTCTCAAAAGCGGGCTTTGGAAGACTCTGTCCCCGGTGTGGTTTGCCAAGAACCATCTACTGCTAGCTGGTTCAAAGAAACTGTATCCGGTAATGGCAGCAAAGGAATGTTCTGCATCGGGAAAAACGCTTTCTCAGGGGCAGCCTCTGGTTACCGTCTGTTGATAGTTTTCAACTCTCAAAACGGCGATGTCGCGGGCATCAACCAGGTGCTTTCCGTGGCCAATCCCCCCTCCGAAGGTGAGGCTAGAGTGTTATCACTGCCCTGTTTCGACAATGACCACAATCCGATTGCAGCCGGCACGTCGCCTACTTCCGCAGCTACGATCAATTGTCTAACCAACACCGAATCTATTCTGGCGGTGTCGGATGTACTGCCTTGGGAGCTAGCGCCCGGCGCAGTGGATGAAACCAAGGGCCGCACCCTGGCCGACCTCAACGGGGTTATCACCGCGCTGCAGGGCTTTGGCGTAATCGCCGGCCTCTCCGGCACTTATGACAGCGCCACCGATACCTTCAACAGCACCGACAATATGTACCGCAAGCTGCAAGAGCAAAACGTCGCCGAAGGCCTGCTGTTGAGTGCCTGTACCACCGGCGCTTATGCAACGGTCACCAACGCCTCGCGCGCTTGCCAGCCCAGCATCAAGAAGAGTGAGTATGCTTCGCTGGTTTCCGTCGAAGGTGGTATCAAGTCGCCCGCCCGGCTGTTGCCCAATGTGACGATTCCCGCTGGTACCAAGGTGGTGGTGCAGCGTCGCGTGTTCACCTCGGGCACGCAAGCTTCCTCCAACCTCTACTTCCTCAACAATCGCTGTAGCATCGATGCCTCCTTGGCTGGCGCTCTGAATCCGAAGGCCACGACTAGTACTGCCGCCTACAAGGTAGTCGAAAACCCCCAGACCGGCGACGTGCGTAACAACGTTGCTGCGGGCGTGGCGGGTGAATGGACCATCGGCGTGGTGTCGCTGGACAATGCCGATAACTCGGGTACCTCCACCAAGTGGCGCTTCGTCAAGCTGGACGGCGTTTCGCCCAACGTGAAGACCGACGGCACGACGGATGCCAAGAACCGAGTGGCCCTGCAAAACGGCCGCTATGGCTTCGCCTTCGAAATGTCCGCCATGACGCCGACCGATCTGGATAGCGATCGCCAGGAAGTCGCTGACGCCATTGTCGTCGGCCTGACCGACAGCACCGCTTCCGACCTGACCGGCATTGCCTACCTAGACGGCGCTGTCGCCGCCAAGCAGGCTCGCCTGCGTCGCAACGGCAACAACTGCTCGCCGCTGAACTAAGACGGCAGCCGGGCGGCGTTTGCGCCGCCTGTAGCAATGCACTTGGCGATCCCCTGCGGGGGATCGCCTTTTCCGTTTTTGGCAAGGTCGCCGGTCTGGGCGGCGTGCGATCAGCCGTAACAAAACAATAAGAGAATCGACGGCTTCATGATGTTCTCCGCTCCATACTCCCTGTGTTGTGTCAGACGCGCACGCCACTCGCTTGTCGCGCTGTGTGTCGCGTTGGCTATGGTTGCCTTATTCCCGGCGCTGGCCCTGGCGCAGCCACAGTCACAGCCACAGCCATCCTCGCAGGAAGCGACGCTGCCGAAGTTCGATATTTTCGAATATCAGGTGGAAGGCAACAGTCGCCTGCCCGACATCGACATCGAGCGTGCGGTGACACCCTATCTGGGCGAAGGCAAGACGCTGCGCGACGTAGATGGCGCGCGCAGCGCGCTGGAGCGCGCCTATCGCGATGCGGGCTATCTGACTGCCGTAGTGTCTATTCCCGAGCAGAACGTGGACGGCGCTAATGTCACGCTGCGCGTGCTTGAAGGTGAGGTGGAGCGGGTGCGCGTCAAGGGCGCGGCATCCCATCTACCCAGCAGCATCAAGGCCCAAGTCGCGGAACTCACGCCGGGCAATGTGCCGTATTTCCCCGAGATGCAGCGCGAGCTGGCGGCGCTCAATCGTAGTCCAGATCTGAAAGCGACACCGGTGATGAAGGCCGGCAAGGCGCCAGGCACGCTGGAGGTGCAACTCGATGTCGAAGACCAGTTGCCCCTGCATGGCAGTGTGGAATTCACCAATAGGCAATCGCCCAACACTACGCCGCAAAGGCTTTCTGCCTCCTTGCGCTACGACAACCTCTGGCAGCTTGGCCATAGCATCGGATTCACTGCGCAGACTTCACCGCAAAACCATGACGAGGTTCAGGTGCTTGCTGGTACCTATGTCGTTCCTGTCGGTAACGCCAATGACGCGCTGGCGCTTTATGCGGTGCGCTCACGGAGCAAGTTCGCAACCATCAGCGGCTCGCCCGGTCTCGGCGTGCTGGGCAATAGCGACATTTACGGTCTGAGATATGCCATTCCGCTGCGTGCCTCGGCGGACTATTCCCATTCGCTGTTGCTGGGCATCGATTACAAGGATGTGAAGCAGTCCGTGGTGCTGGCCGATTCCAACGAGCTGCCCACGCCGGTGAGCTATGCGCCACTGGTCGCCTCGTACACCGGCAACTGGCTGGGTCAGGGTAGCGCGACTAAGCTGGATGCGACCGCCACCCTGGCCCTGCGCGGCCTACTCGGCAATCGCGATGCGGAATTCGCCGCCAAGCGCGGCGGCGCCTCGGCCAGTTTCCTCGCTTTGCGCAGCGGCTTGCAGCGCACCGAGGATTTCGGGCGCTGGTCGCTGGCCGGGAAATTGGAATTTCAGCTCGCCTCTGGCCCGCTGGTCAGCAACGAGCAATACGCCGCCGGCGGTGCGGAAAGCGTGCGTGGCTATCTGGAAGGCGAAGAGCTGGGTGACGATGCGCTGCGCGTCGCGTTCGAATTGCATACCCCCAAGGTCGCGCTGGGTGATGACACATCGCTCTGGCGGATACATGGCTTGGCTTTTATCGAAGGCGCGCGTCTGCACACGCAACAGGCGGCTTACCCGCAGCCGACATTCCGCAACCTGCTTAGTGCCGGGGCGGGTTTGCGCCTTGCCGCGCCGCACGGTGCCAGCCTAGAGCTCGATTGGGCGCATGCCTTCGACGACGCCGAAACCACGCATGCTGGCGACAACCGCCTGCATGCCCGATTTATTTGGGAATTCTGAGCGCGATTCGGGAGCTATGTATGCCTAACCATCGTCTCTTGACGCCTACACAGACGCCGTCGCAGCGCCAGCACTTCAACCGCGTGGTCAGACCGGTGCGTCGCTGTGCCCATGTGGCCGTGTTGATCGCCACCGGCGTGCTGGTGTGCACGACCGCGCTGGCCGGGCCGGCGATCACCACGCGCGATTGGGCGGGCAAGTTTCGCCTGCCGACAGGGCCGGCCTCGCAGCCTGTAGCGCCCGGCAGCAGCACCATCCGCATGCCCGGCGTCGTCGCCGGGGGCTTTGGCGACTACACCGTCAGTGGCGATACCGCTGTCATTACGCAAAACTCCGCTACGGGCATCTTGCGCTGGCAATACTTCGATATCGCGCCTGGCGCGACCGTCAATATCAATCAACCCTCATCCAGCGCGGTGCTGCTCAACAAAGTGGATGGCGGGCAGTTTGATAACAAGACTGCCATAGACGGGTTTCTCAACGCCAACGGGCAGGTCTATATCTACAACCCCAACGGCATCATTATTGGCAAGACGGCGCGCATTAATGTGGGCAGCCTGTTCGCCACCACGCTGAAAATCGACGACAGTCGCTTCCTCGCCGGATTGATGGCGCCGAATTCGCAGGCGATTTTCGCCAGGGATACCGCCCTGCCGGATCGCCCGGGTGCGGTGGTGGTCGAGGGTCAGGCAGCGATCAGCTCGGGGCCGGGCGGCAAGATATTTCTCATTGCGCCCGAGGTTAGCAACAGCGGAGCGCTGTACGCGCCCGATGGGCAGGTGGCGTTGATCGCTGGAGACAAGGTGTATCTCGGTTCGAGCAGCTCGTCGAATCTGCGCGGACTGGTGATTGAGGTCGACAACAAGCAAACCCTGGGTCCCGCATTAGAGAGCACAGCGACCAACACCGCGCTGGGCAACATACAGGTCGGGCGCGGCAACGCCACCCTGGTTGCGCTGGCGGTTAATCAGCAAGGCACGATTTCAGCGACGACTTCCATCACGCTTAACGGCTCCATCTATCTCAAGGCGCGCGACGGCGCCGGTCGCAGCGGTACCGACATGAGCGCTGCCGGCCTCACACCTCCAGACCGTGGCGGCGTGCTGACGCTGGGCCCCAATAGCGTCACGCAAGTCCTGCCGTCGCTGGATGACAAGAGCACCGCTGCCGACGCGCCGGCTTTCAATCCCTCTGAAGTGCAACTGCAAGGCAAGACCATACACTTGCAGCCGAACGCTCAGGTCTTGGCCACCGGCGGCCAGGTAAGCGTTGTGGCCAAGGCCAATCCAGGTTCACCTGCCGACAGTCTGAACGACAGCCGCGTGTATTTTGAGAGCGGCAGCAGGATAGACGTCAGCGGCAGCAGCGGTACGCGATTGCCGATGGAAAACAACGTCATCGAGCTTGAGTTGCGCGGCACCGAATTCGCCGACAACCCGATACTGCGTAACTCGCCGTTGCGCGGCCAGAAAGTGCGGGTCGATATACGCAAGGGCATCAAGATCGCGAATATCGACGGCTGGTTGTCGCAGGTACAGCATAACGTGGGCGAGAACACCGCTTATGGCGGCACAGTGACCATCACTTCGGAAGGCGACATCATCCAACGTGCTGGGAGCACCATTGATGTCTCTGGCGGCTGGGTTGACTATCTCTCGGGCTACGTGAACACGACCAAGGTGAGGGCGGGCGGCGCCGTGTTCGATATTAGCGCGGCAAGTGCGACTCGCACTTACAACGGCTTGTTCAATCTGCCCAACGGGCCACGCAATTTCGAGCCTGGCTATCGCGAAGGCAAGAGTGCGGGGACCGTGCAGTTCTCTGCTCCTCGCCTGGTCTTGCAGGGCGATTTGCGCGGTGATGTGACGGTCGGCCCGCGCCAGCGGCAAATACTCGCCAACGACTTCCGGCTGCGTCACGACGGAAACGATGACGGCAGGCTAGGCAAGCTCGGCATTAACAAAGCGATGGCCGAGTCTCTGTATCGCCCCTCGGGTGGCGAACTCATCATCGGCAATATTGCGCCGGACAACACGGGCAGGATAGATTCGAGTCTGGATTCCAGCCTATCCTACGGCTATAGCGGCAAGGTGAACTTCGGTGGTGGCGCGACGCGTACTGCAGTGGCGCCTGGCGCGGACGAGGCCTTTGACCCTGCAAACGCGGATCATGCCTTGCTCGCGTCGCGTCTTGATCTGAATACCGCCAATCTCAGTGCTGCCGGCTTCAGTTGGGTGAGGGTGGCGACAGGTGGCGATGTGGAGGTCGATACGCCAAGCAGCCTGATGGAGGGCGGCAAACTTCAGCTTTGGGCTTTTGGCGCTATCGAATTTAAGGCCGGCGTTTCGATTGCCAGCGGCAGCTTGACCGCTAGCGCCAAACAGAATCTGAAGGTCAATGACGGCGTGGCTTTCGATCTGGCCGGCCGTTGGGTCAACGACAGACCAGCGGGCACGCCGGCGCGGGACTTGGCTGGAAACCCAACGACCCCCTTGGCGCTAAAGGGCGGCGCACTGGATCTATCCAGCAATCTGGTCGAGATCGGCAATGGTGTTTCGGCCGATGTTTCCGGCGGCGCCTGGCTTGATGCCAAACGCAAATTGACGAGCGGTGATGCCGGGAGCATCACCATGGCGGCGGCGCCATTAGGCCTTGTTAGGGATTCCACGCTGCGACTGGGTACGGCGCTAGCATTCTCAGGATATGGTCTGAACAAGGGCGGCACGTTAAATCTGACCGGGCGCAATGTCGTCATTGGAGGTACGGCTGACGACGGCGATTTATCCGTCGTGCCGGGGCTCTTCCAACTAGGTGGATTTACCGCTTTCAAAATCGCGGCCAACGGTAATTTTGACGTCTTGTCTGGTGCCTTGATCGAACCGCGCGCTTCGAGCTGGCGACTGGGACGTGCTTATGAATCGGTGGAATCGGGCGGTATGCGCAATGCCGCTTCCATCGCGCTGCTCGATCTGGCTGGTCCGCTCGGTCCGCGACCCGCAACCAATATCAGTTTGGGCGCGAACGAGACTACTCAGGACGGCGCAGGGCGCCTGACGTTTGGCGCTGGTGCGATTCTGCGTACCGACCCGGGCGCCAAGGTGACGCTCAGTGCGGGCCAGCAAGTCTTGGTCGATGGAACGATAGATGCACCGGCCGGTACGATCAACATTGCCTTGAACGCAACCACTGGGGCGCCCTTCAAGCCAGAGCGCAGCATTTGGTTTGGTAGCCACGCGCAACTCACAGCACGAGGTAGCACGGCGCGCATCTACACCAACCAGAAGGAGATAAGTAGCGGCGAGGTATTGAACGGCGGCCGCATACGCGTGGGCACCGTTCCCGATCAGAACGACAATGTGGCTGCGGCGGTCGGCTATGTCATCGCTGAGGAAGGCGCGCAATTCGATGTGAGCGGTGTTCAGTCCGCGCTCTTGCGCTTCAATTCTGGCCGCGGCGCTAGCCCTGCCCAACAGATTGCCAGCGATGGCGGTGAGATCGATATTCTGGCGCGTGAAGGCCTGCTGTGGGCGGGTTCACTGACCGGCAGCGCAGGTGGCTCAGGTGCACGCGGCGGGTCGCTGTTTGTCGCAGTGGATCGCGGACAAGTCGGCGAGGCGACTGGCTATCCCAATGACGGCATCGAGCGCAATTTGATCTTGGCAAGCGCCGCGCCGCCGGGCGGCATCATCCCTGCCGGATTGAAGCCGGGTGAGGCGGTTGTCGGGAGCGAGGGGCAGGGTTGGCTACACACTGCGGTGTTTGCAGGCGGCGGCTTTGACCGGCTGCGCTTCAAGAGTCAGGATGTAATTTCCTTCGATCTCACCGGCGGCAATCTGCCGCTGACGGCGCGCTCTTCAGTGGTGTTTGATAGTCCGGCGCTACGCGCTGCGCATGCTTCAACTGGCGCTGACAGCGTGACGATCGCGTCGCAGTACGTTCAGATCGGTAGCGAGGACAACCATTTCCAAACGCCGCCAGCCAGTAGTGGCGGCTTGGCGAAATTGGACATCTCCGCCGGCGGCACCGCAGATGTCATCGGCAATAGCGTACTTCAGGGCTTTGGCAACGCGAACATTTATGCCAATGAGGATATTCGTCTAGTCGGTGCGCTGCCGGTGGCGGGTGCCACTGACCCGCGTGCTGTTGGCTCACTCACTGTGCAGGGCAATCTCGCCCTGACCGCCGCGCAAATCTATCCGACGACACTCAGTGAATTTACGCTACAGGCCGACAGCAAGCTGAGTTTCAACGCCAACGGCAATGTGCCGGTGTCGCCGCTGTCGGCGGGCGGCAGTGTAATCGGCAAAGCCAACGTCATTGAACAGAACGGCAACTTGAAAGCGCCCCTGGGCAAGATCGCTTTGACCGCAACCGATACGTTGACCTATGCGCCTGGCAGTCTTACCTCGGTTTCGGCCGATGGCCTGATCCCTTTCGGGCGCGTGGTGAACGGTCGCGACTGGGTGTATGACTTTGGCAACAACAATATCATTACCTTCAAGGCAAGCCCAACCGGGTCGGACAGGTCGCTGATCGAGAAGAGCATCGTCTCGACGGCGCCGAAAATTCAGACGCAGGCCGGCGCTGTTCTAGATCTGTCCGGTGGCGGTGATCTTTACGCCTATGAGTTCACACCGGGGCCTGGCGGTTCGCGCGATGTGCTGGCGAAGGCGGATGGCGAGAAGATGGCCGGCGTTTTCGCCATCAACCCAAATTTCCGCAGCGGCGTCGCGCCACGCGATTGGCAATACGGCACGGATGGCGGACTGCAAGCCGGCGACAGCATTTATCTCTCCGGCATGAAAGGTTTACCTGCCGGCACCTATACCTTGCTGCCTGCGCATTACGCCTTGCTGGCCGGCGGCTATAGCGTAATGCTGGCTCCGGGCACGCGCGACCGGCGCGCCAATACGCCTAACCTCGACGGCTCCATGACTGTGGCAGGCTATTTCACGGTGGCGGGAACGGGAACGGGCGACACGCGCTGGTCTGGCTTCACGGTGAGCTCGGGTTCGGTGGTGCGCACACGCTCCGAGTTCAGCGACTACTACGCCAATGCTTTCTTCGCCAAACAGGCGGCACAAGCCGACGCCATCGTCCCGAGACTTCCGCACGACGCCGGCCGTATCGCTTTCGACGCGACGCAGTCGCTGGTACTCGACGCGCTAGTACGCCTAGGCGCCGCGACGGATGGACGACGCGGAGTGGCCGACATCTCCGCGCCGGACATCGTAGTGGTGGCGGATCGCGGGCAGGATACCGGCAGTGCGCTCAAGCTCGTTGCGGACAACCTGGTTGCGCTGGGCGCCGACAGCCTGCTGTTGGGTGGCTTGCGCGAGCTGGGCAGCGACGGCACTCACGTCACCGTGGGCGCGCAAAACGTGAAGGTGCAGAACAACGCAGCTCACGCTTTGTCCGGGCCGGAAGTCATCCTCGCCGCCAAGGACACGGTGCGCCTGGATGCCGGCGCTGTGGTCGTCGGGCAAGGAATCCCGACGCAGACACCGCAGGACCTCATTATCGAAGGCAGCGGCGACGCCGCAAATGGCGCACTGATCCGCGTCAGTGGCGGCGTGGCGGTTAAAGTGGTGCGCACTGCGCCGACGCGCACTGCCGGTACGCTGGATGTCGCCGCCGGAGCTATCGTACGTGGCGATGGATCGGTTTACCTGGATGCCACCAAGACCAGCCGTTTCGATGGCGCCTTGCTGCTTGGCAGTGGCGCTTCGCTAGGCATAGGCGCTTCGCGTATCAGCCTGGGCAGCGGCATACCGGGGGCCGTTGAGGGCATTAAGTACGACAATGCGGCGATTGCGGGGTTGAGCGCGCTCAATACGCTAATCCTCACGAGTTATTCGACACTTGATTTTTATGGTGGTGTTTCGTTGGGCAGCGCTAGCACCAAGCGCCTGTCGCTCAATGCAGCGGGCATACAGGGCTACGGCGGCGGCGGTACGGGAACTGAGCGCAGCATTTCGCTCTTGGCTGATACTATTGCATTCGGCAATTCGGGCGCGGCGGCCTTCAGCTCGCCCGGTGCGCCTGCTGATCGCGCTGGCACGGCCTCCGTCAATGCGCGTAACGTCGAAATAGGCGCCGGCCGCTTCGACATCAAAGGCTATAGCGACGTCAGCATTGCTGCGCAAGACCAGATTGTTGGCACGACGGGCGATGGCGCGCTGCGCTCGGCGGGACCCATGACAGTTGCGACGCCGCGCATCACCGCGCAAGCTGGGGCACGCACCACGCTTTCTGCTGACGGCGGCGATCTCGTTCTCAACCGTCTGGCGATGAGCACTGTTCTGGCCAGCGCGCCGCTGGGCGGTCGTCTGGCGCTGGAAGGCGACCACGTCGTCAGCCGTACCACGCTGGCGACGCCTTCGGGCCAGACGACGATCACATCGCTAAACGGCGTTGCGCTGGAAGACGGCAGCAGGATCGACGCCGCCGGTCGCGGCGAAAGCTTCGGCACGGCCACTGCGTATTCGCCGGGCGGCAACGTACTGCTGGATGGCGGCAGTGGCATTGTCGACATCAAGGCCGGCGCCGAGGTCGATGTGTCGGCCACCGGCAACGATGCCGGCAGCATCACCATCAAGACGACCAATACATCGGGCACGGGAACCTTCAACGTGGCCGGTACCCTCAAGGGTGGTTCGACGCCGGTCGCCGGTTTGCCCGATCCGCGCCGCGGCGAGTTTCGCGCAGACACCGATCGGTTGGCGGGCTTCGGCGCCTTCAACAGTCTGTTGAACGACGCCGGGTTTGGCGGCGCGCGCGACTTCAGAATCCGCAAGCAGGATGTCACCCTCGCCAATGGTGAAACCATCCGGTCGCGTGGCGTCAGCGTCGCTGCCGACAATGGCGATATCAATATCGCTGGCGAAATTGATGCGTCGGGCGCCAGCGGCGGCAACATTTCGCTTTACGCCGGGCAGCCCCTAGCGAGCGGCAGCAAAGGGCGCATCGTTCTGACGAGCACATCCTATTTACACGCTGATGCTAGGGCGCCGGCAACCACTTCGGCCGGCACGCAAGGCGATGGCGGGCGCGTGGAACTGGCAACAGGTTCGGTGGATGGGCTGGCGCTGGCTTCGGTCAGCGGTGGCAACAGCATCGACATCCAAGGTGGCCGCATCGATGTCAGTGGCAATGGCGTTAAAGGACAAGGCGGCACCGTGGTGTTGCGTGCGCCGCGTGTAGGCAGCGGAGCCGGTAGCGATGTCGCCGTGACGCAACTCGCGGGCAGTATCACGGGCAGTCGCGAAACAGTGGTCGAGGCTTACAAAGTTTATACGGCAACCGGTCTGAGTGAAGCTGCGACAGCAGGCGGGAATATCAACGTCGCAGCCAGCAGCGGCAGCTTTGGCCCGAGCGGCACGCTGTGGACGGAAGGCGTTAGTTTTTATACCCAGGCTGGCGCCATATTGGGGGTGGCGCGGCTGAACAAGGCAGGCGACGCTAGCGTGCATCTGCGGCCAGGGATGGAAGTGCGTTCCGCCGGCGACCTGACGGTTTCCGTGAATGAATCCCTGGCGACCAGCAATGCGCGGAATCGTGGTTGGAATTTGAATGCCTGGCGTTTCGGCGGCGCCACCAACGAGACCGGCGTGCTGACGCTGCGCGCGGCCGGCAATCTGATCGTGAATGGGGCGATCAACGACGGTTTCGTCAAACCGTCAGCCAACTTCAGCATGCCGGCTTGGGATCTGGACAACAAGGCATCCTGGTCATACCGCTTGGTCGCCGGTGCAGATTTCGCCAGCGCACCGCTGGCGGTTAAGGCGAGCGCCACCACGGGCGATTTCAAGCTGAACTTTGCGCGTCGCACTGCCACCTCCGGCAACGACCAGGGGGTGGCACTGATCCGCACGGGCACGGGTAGTATCGACATTGCGGCGGGGCGCGACATTCTCTTAGACTCGATAGGCTCGGGCGCCAACCTCAATGGCGCAACTATTTATACAGCGGGCATGGCGCGCAGCACGCCCGGCTTTACCGCGCCGACGAGCGCCAGCAGCGGTTCCGGGAGCAGCGCCTTCGGCGGGAGTAATACGGCCTGGGGCGCGGTGAGTGGCAAAGGCCGGGATGTGACCGCCGCATTTGGCGATTTGGGCGGCGCCATCAGCATGCACGCTGTGCGCAATATCCAAGGGGCGGCGACCAAGCAGTTTGTGAATCAATGGCTGTACCGGCAGGGGCGCGTGGACAGCGCGACAGGAAATTTTGTCGACGGCCTGAATACCGCGTGGTGGACGCGCTACGATTATTTCAATCAGGGCATCGCTACCTTGGGTGGCGGCAACGTCGTCGTCATGGCCGACACTGGCCAGATCAAGGATCTCTCGCTGTCTGCGGCGACCAATGCCTATATTCCCGGCAGCGTGCCTGATGCGAGCAAGCTGGATGAGCGCGGTGGCGGAGATATCTACGCGCGTGCCGGTACCGACATTCTGGGTGGCTTGGATTACGTACAAGCCGGTCGGGGCGATCTGGTCGCGGGCGGCTCGGTGGGCTATATCAACCCGACCACGTCATCGCGGCCAGTGCTGGCTCTGGGCAATGGAAGCTTCAACATCACGGCGGTTCGCAATGCTGAAATCGAGACGGTGTTCAATCCGACGCTGGCGCGACAAAGTACCGACAATGCGCCCCTACTAGGTAACCTTGCCAGGATAGTCGACGACGACAAACAACTGAGCGCATTTTCAACTTACGAGCAAGACTCGGCCGTGCGGCTGAGTTCTCTGTCTGGCAGCGTCGTGCTGGATAACGTTACCAGCACCATTTCCTCAATGCTGGGCAACAGACTGCCGCCGGCAAATTGGGGTACGGCCGAGCCGCTGCCGGCCAATAAGCAATTCTTGCTTGTGCATTACCCGGGGACTGTTTCGGCCACAGCGTTCGGCGGCGACATAGTCATCAACGGTGGCTTTTCCATGGCGCCTAGCGCCCGAGGGCAATTGCAGTTGCTAGCCAATGGCAATGTAAATGCGGGCAACGTGGCCAGCACTCAACGTATCGCCATGCTGGACGCCTATCCCGCACAATTGGCAAAAGGGGTGGCCTTACCGGCACTGCTTGCAACGACTTACGTGACGGCCAGCGACTATGACCCCTTCCTCAAGTTCGCTTCAGGGTCGCGTTTTCATCCTGTCGACAGTTTGCATCTGAGCGATCCGAGTCCCACGCAAGTTGTTGCACGCACTGGCGATGTGATCGGTGCGGCCAATGTTGAAAACACGTTGATATCGCCCAAGCAACTTGAGATCGAAGCCGGGCGGGATATTGTGAATTTTGGTTTCACGGCCCAGCACCTGGCCGACCTTGACCGCTCGCGCGTTTCGGCCGGGCGCGACATTATCGATACGACCGCGTTGGGGACTGACGGCATCTCGTTGGGCAAGATCAAGCACTATGTCGAAGGGCCGGGACGTATCGATTTCACCGCGGGTAGGAATTTCGATCTGGGTAACCATGTGGGGGTGGTGACCAGGGGAAATCTGGATAATCCCTATCTCGCTGCCAAAGGCGCCGATATTGGGGTGCTTGCCGGTGCCCGGCCAGACTATGTCAACGCGCTACGCACCTGGCGCAGCACTTTTGGGCTGGAGGGAGCGAGTGACGCGACACTTACCGCCTATGCCGATTCTCACAAGGCTCAGCTATACAGTCACTTCTTTGAGCTTCTCAGGCAGACCAGCGGCGCAACCGGCGATCAAAAGCTTGATCTGACCGCATTTGACGCGGTTATTGCGACGCTGTTCCCGACGCAAAACATCACGGGTGGCAATATCAATGTCTTTGGCAGCATGCTCAAGACTGAGCGTGGCGGAACTATCGATATGTTTGCGCCCGGTGGATCCACCTATGTGGGCCTCGTTACCGAGCCGGCCTACCTGGCAAAGAAGGACGCTGCAGCAAAGGGAATATTCACCGTCAAGGGTGGCGAAATACGCGCCTTGGTGCATGACGATTTTCTGGTGAATACGGGGCGGGTGTTTACACTGGGCGGCGGCGAAATCACGTTGGTTTCGCAGTACGGCAACATCGACGCCGGCAAGGGCGCCAAGACCTCTGTAGCAACCCCCCCACCGCTGTTGACGACAAATCCATTTACCGGCGATACGGTGATTGATATTTCCGGATCGATCTCCGGTGCCGGCATCGCCACCCTGAAGTCGGGTGAAGGCGTTCCATCCAGCAATGTTTACCCCATTGCGCCGCGCGGCATCTTCGACGCGGGTGATGCCGGGCTGCGTGCTTCGGGCGACGTCAAGATCGTCGCAGCGGTGGTGTTGAATGCCGGGAACATCGCGGCGGCGGGGTCGGTTTCGGGTTCGCAAGTGGTGGACACGGGCAGCCTGGGAGCGATTTCGGCGCCATCTGTTAGCACAGCCCCGAAGACCGACGACGTCATGAAGAATCTCAATCCTGATTCGGCTGCTGCTCCGGCCACACTAACCGTCGAGCTGCTCGGCTATGGCGGCAGCGATCAAAAAACCGTAACACAAGAGGCGGAGAATCCCTGCCCGCCGGACGAGCAGGCCGGCGGCGACCGCCGCAAGAAGAATTGCAATTAAACCTAGACGGACGGACTAACCATTCATGGCTTACTCGAACACCTTGCGCGCCGCGCTGGCGGCGCTGCTTTGCGTTATCTCGATTTTTGCTCACGCCGGCGACGACTGGGCGCACAAGAAGAAACTCGCCTTCGATACCACGGCGGAAGGTGGCGACATCAAGGAAAGTGTTGCGCAATTGCCCTTGCTGGTGCGCCTGCATAGCGGCAACTTTGCTTTTGCGGAAGCCAAGCCGGATGGCACGGATTTGCGCTTTCTCGCTGCCGATGGCAAGACGCCGCTCAAGTTTCATATAGAAAAGTTCGACGCGAGCAACGAATTGGGTGTCGTTTGGGTGCAAGTGCCCAAGCTGACCGGGAACGCCAAGACCGATACGATCGTGATGGAGTGGGGCAACCCCAAGGCAGTAGCGGCGGGCGATGCCAAGGGCACTTACGACGCAACGCAGATTTTCGATTTCCATTTTTCCGAGCCAGACGCCAATAAGGACGCGACAGGGAATGCCAATCAGGCGCGTGAATCGGGGACCAGGCCGGTGGCGGCCGGGCCTATAGGTGGCGCGATTAGTTTCGATGGCGCCTCGCGCATTGTGGTGCCGGCGTCAACGTCGCTCAAGTTGTCGGGCGAGAGCGGCTTTACCTTCAACGCCTGGATCAAGCCGGCCGGCAATGACAATGGCAAACTCTATGTGCAACGCGATGGTGCTAAGTCGCTGAGCATCACGCTGGTCGGCGGCGTACTGACAGCGACTGCGGATGCGGCCACGGCGAAAGCCAGCGCGGCCCTCAAGCCGGGGATGTGGCAGCAGGTCGCCGTTGTTGCCGGCAATGGCAAGCTGAGTTTCTTTATCGATGGTCACGAAGCTGGCAACGGCCCCTTCGTAGTGCCCTATCTCGCCGGTGAAGCGACACTGGGCGAAGAATTCCGCGGCGAGCTGGACGAAGTAGCCCTGGCTGGCACGCCGCGCGCGCCAGACTACATCAAGGCGCTGGCCGTTAGCCAGACGGCCGACTCTCCGCTCCTGAGCTTGGCCGACGATGCGGGCGGCGGCGAGAGCGTCTCCTACTTCGCCATTCTGCTGGGTGCGGTGACGGTGGACGGCTGGGTGATCATCGGCATTCTGATCGTTATGGGCATCATCAGCGTGGCGGTGATGATAGGCAAGACGCGCTACATCATGGTGACCAGCAAGGCTAACGGCGTGTTCCTTGAGCATTTCAAGAAAAATTCCGACGCGCTGCTGCAACCGGGCTCGCAGGAAGCGGTTGCACTGGCTTCAGCGAGCGCCGTGAAACAGTCCTCCATCTATCGTCTCTACACCATCGGCGTGCACGAAATGCAGCATCGCTACGAGACGCAAATGCGCGCCGGCCAGCCTTTCAGCTTGTCGGGCCCGGCGCTCGACGCCATCCGTGCTTCGTTGGATGCCGCCATGGTGCGTGTTAACCAGCGCCTAAATAGCCAGATCGTGTTGCTCACTATCGCGATTTCCGGCGGCCCCTTCCTTGGATTGCTCGGTACGGTGGTGGGCGTGATGATCACCTTCGCCGCCATCGCAGCGGCGGGCGACGTGAACGTGAACTCGATTGCGCCGGGTATCGCCGCTGCGCTAGTGGCGACAGTGGCCGGTCTGGGCGTCGCCATTCCCGCGCTATTCGGCTACAACTGGTTAGCCATACAGATCAAGAATGTCTCGGCTGACACGCAGGTATTCGCCGACGAGTTTCTGACCAAGGCTGCAGAGCTGCACGCACGCTGAGGCCCGCCCGCGATGCAAGTCCAGAACGAGAACCAGCCTTACGACGATATCAACGTCACGCCCATGCTGGACTTGGCGTATGTGCTCCTGGTGATCTTCATCATCATGACCACCGCCTCGGTGCAGGGCGTGCGTGTGGAATTGCCCAAAGCGCAGGCCACCGCCAGTCTCGCCAAACCGCAGACCAAGGCAGTGACGATCTCGGAACGCGGCGACATGTTTCTCGACGCTTATCCGGTGACGATCGAACAACTCGAACAGCGCTTGTCGCAATTGAAGAGCAACAATCCTTCGCAGCCGATTGTGATCAAAGGCGATGCGCATGTGCATTACGCCAAAGTGATGGAAGTGCTGGAACTGCTGAAGAAGCTCGACATCACCGAAATCGGTCTGGTTACATCTCGCCCGTTGCCGCAATAAGCCATGCACGTACAGTCAGAAACCAAACCCTACGACAGCATCAACGTGACGCCGATGCTGGATCTCGCCTATGTGCTGCTGGTAATTTTCATCATCATGACTACGGCCTCCGTGCAAGGCTTGAAGATCAACCTGCCCAAACCCAGCAATAAGCCGAATACGGAAAAGCATGAAGTGCGCATCGTGCAAATCCTCGCCGACGGTAGCTTGATGCTTAATGGTGCGGGCATGTCGCTGGCGGAGCTGGAATCACGCCTGGCCGCGACGCGGGCGAAGGATACGCAGATGTCGCTAGTCATCAAGGGTGACCCACAAGCGAACTACGCTCGAGTGGTGGACATCATCGATCTGGCCGGGCGCCTCAGCATCGCCAACGTCGGCCTGGTCACGGCGCGGATAGGCACCTGAGATGGCGGAGCTCGACCAAGCGGCGCGGCCGTGGCGCCAATACGCGCTGATGGCAGGCGCGGTCCTGCTCGTGTTGGCACTGATTGGTCTTGGCTTACGTAGCCTACTGAGCGGCTCGTCGGGTGCACCGAAAAAGCCGTTGAAGATTTCCCTCATACCCAGCACGCCGCCGCCACCGCCCCCGCCCAAGGAAGAAAAAAAACCGGAGCCGCCCAAGGAGCAGAAGGAAGTGAAAGTCGAGCAGCCGGTAGAGCAGAAGGACGCGCCACCACCCGACCCTTCACTCAAGATGGAAGGCCAGGCAGGTGACGGCCCCAGCGCCTTCGCCGCGGGCAAAGTGACCAGCGAGGATTTGAGCAAGCTGGGCGCCGGTGGCAAAGGGGGCTTGTTCGACCCCTTCAACAATTACGCCGGGCTCATCAAAGGCGAATTGCAGCGACTGCTCGGCAAGCGCAATGAGTTGCGCCGTCGCCCTTACCGCGTCGAAGTGCGGGTTTGGGTCGGCGCAGACGGCAGCCTCAAACGCTCCGAGTTGCTGGGCAGTTCGGGCGATCAAGATGTCGACCAGGCTATTCGCCAGGCGCTTGCCGCGCTGCCGGCCTTCTCCGAAGGGCCGCCAGCCAATATGCCGCAGCCTATCAAGCTGCGAATCGTTACTAGTGGACGCGTATGAAAAACTCTCTCATCGAAAGAAACGCCATGACTACCACATGCCAACGTCCGACCAAGTCGGTTATCGCCATGATGATATCTGCGGCACTGGTTGCCGCGCCCTCGCTCGCGCAGGCCGACGAGCGCAATGATCTCGAGCAGTTACGCGCCACTACGGTCAGCTTGATCGATGCGCTGGTGGAAGGCGGTGTGATGACGCGCGAGAAGGCCAACAAGCTAGTGGCCGACGCCGAGGCCAAGGCGAAGGCCCAAGCGTTGGCCCGTCCGCGCGTGGCGGAAACGCCCGCGCCGGAGATAGGCCCGGATGGTAAGAAAATTGTGCGCGTGCCCTATGTGCCGGAATCAATGAAGCGAGAGATTCGCGAACAGGTAAAAACTGAAGTGCTCGCGCAGGCCAAGACCGAACGCTGGGGCGAGCCGGGCGCCATGCCCGATTGGCTGGATCGTTTCAGCTTCGAAGGCGATATGCGACTGCGTTACGAGGCACAGCGTTTTGGCCAGGACAATTCGCCGCCCGGCGTACCGGACTTCGGCGACAACAGTTTCACACGTGCCGCCGATATCTCCAGCAATACGTCGAACGGCTATTACAACTTCAATACGCAGGATGACCGCAGTCGCTGGCGCGTGCGCGCGAGGTTGGGTGTGAACGCGAAGGTTAGCGACATGACGAGCGCAGGAATACGGATTTCCACCGGCAACTCTAATGATCGCGTGTCCACCAACCAGACACTGGGGCAAAACTTCAACAAGTACTCGGTGGTGATAGATCGCGCCTTCATCAAGTTCGACCCGTTTCCTTGGTTGAGCTTGATAGGCGGGCGTATCGCGAATCCCTATTTAAGTACCGATCTCGTCTATGCAGATGATCTGAACTTTGAAGGTGTGGCAACGACGCTTAAACTGAAGTTGACCGATTCTCTGGAGGCCTTCGCAGTCGGCGGCTGGTTTCCTATCCAGGAAAATCAGCCACTCAAGTCCACCTCCCGCGACATGCTCGGGCTACAGGGAGGAATAAACCTGAAATTGGCCTCCGCTATCAGCTTCAAGGGTGGCGTGGCGCTATACAAATTCCGCGGCATCGAAGGGCAACGAGAAGATGATGCCAACTTCTCCGGGGTTCCGCTCATACCTAACTACGGCACTCGCTTCGAGTATGCAGATGGCCTCAGGCAACGGGGCAATACGCTGTTCGCTGTGAACGCCTTCAGCGATTTGGCCAACCCGACCATCTGGGGGCTGGCCTCCGGCTTCCGCGAACTCAATCTCACCGGCTCGCTGGACTTGGCTTATTTCGATCCGGTACACATCGTTATCACCGGCGACTACGTTAAGAATCTTGATTTCAGCCGCAGCAAGATGGAGCAGCGCACTGGCGTGAAACTCGAAGACGGCAAGGACTATGGCTATCTCGGGCGCATCCTGGTGGGGCAGCCCAATCCGGCCAAGCGTGGCGACTGGAATGTCTCGCTCACCTACCGTTATCTCGGCAGTGATGCGGTACTGGACGCCTTCACCAATTCCGACTTCGGCTTGGGTGGCACCAACAACAAGGGCTATATCCTGGCGGCAAGCTATGGCTTGGACAAGAACACCTGGCTTTCGGCGCGCTGGTTATCGTCAGACCTGATCGATCCGATGGTGCCGGCTTATGGTGGCTTTCAACCTAAAACCAAGCTGTCGGTCGACGTGTTCCAGCTAGACATCAATGCGCGCTTCTGACGGAGCTCGTGCGATGACATTGAAATTAGCGTTGCATGCGGGCGTGTGGTTGATCGCGGTTACGCTGAGTGCATCCGCTGCAGCCGACGAGAAATCTGCCGGTAAGGAGCAGGTCAAACGCCTGCAACAAACGCAACGCAAACTTGAGCAGGAGAAGTCGCAGCTTGCGCAGGAGAAAGTCGCCGTCGAGACGGATCTCAAGGAAACCAAGTCCAAGCTCGACGAGGCGAGTGGCAAGGCTAATGCCGCTGCGCGGCGCAATGCGACGCTGAAGAAGGAACTGGATGCCGCCAAGGCCGACAAGGAGGCCTTGTCCGGCAAGCTAACGGAAACGGAAAAGAAGCTGGCAACAACGAGCGAGTCTCTGCGTCGCGCTGAAGCCAGCGGTCGCCAGCTCGAAGGCAATTTGGCACAGCGCACACAGTCGCTGAGTTTGTGCGAAGGCAAGAACGCCAAGCTGCATGATTACGGCGTGGATCTGCTGGACAAGTACGAGAAGAAAGGTTGCGCCAGTGCGCTGTTGCAAAGCGAACCCTTTACGCAATTGAAGCGCGTCGAACTCGAGAACCTCATGGAGGAATATCATGACAAGCTGGATGCGCAAAAAGTGGATGGCAAAACTGGTCGCTAGGCGACAAGCTAAGGCGTGCACCAAAAAACAGCTTTTCGACGATATGTTTCCGCTTTGCTTCGTAATTGAGTGGACGTCCCGCAACCAAGACTCAGACTAAGGGACACGCGATTGCCAAGGTTCACTAGCTACATTTCCACAAGCCTTCCGAGAAATTTTGTTGTTGCCGCGCGCGTCCTACCCTTTGCGCTGTACATCGCTTTCCTCGCCGCCGGTCCGCTCATCGCCGAGGCTTTGCCCGATAGCGATGCGCGCTGGCTGTATGCCTGGCAGATCGGTGCTGTTCTGCTCGCGCTACTGGCGTTCAGACGCGTTTACGTTGAGCTGCGAACGCCGCTGCTGAATTGGCGCAGCGCGGCCATTGCGCTGGCGATCGGGGCGCTGGTCTTTGTGCTGTGGATCAATCTCGATTTGCCCTGGCTTACACTCGGTGAGGCGAAGGGCTACGACCCCACGCGCGTAGACGGCTCGCTGAACTGGGCTTTGATCGCCGTCAGGATATTTGGCGCCGCTGCGGTGGTGCCGGTGATGGAGGAGCTATTCTGGCGGTCCTTGATTTTGCGCTGGATAGAACGCAGCGATTTTCTCGCAATTTCGCCGCAGGCCGTGAGTTTGCGTGCGCTGCTTATCAGTTCGGTGATTTTTGGCCTCGAGCATCAACTCTGGATTGCCGGCATCCTCGCCGGTCTGGCTTATGGCTGGCTATATCGCAAATTCGGCAGCTTGTGGCTGTCCATCTTTGCCCATGCCGTCACCAATCTGCTGCTGGGCTTGTGGGTGGTGCAGACCGGGAGCTGGCGTTTCTGGTGAATGTGTTTGCACCCATGGTCCGAAAGCATCATGTTTTGCGCATCGACCGATATGGCGTTGTAACAACCTGGGGTTAAGGTAGTGCTGTCAGGAATTGTTTGAAGATTGCTTACCCGCCAACCAAAAAAAGGGAATCCGCCATGAACCCAAGAAAATTATTGCCGCTGCTGCTCGCCGCCGCCTTTGTCGCGCCCAGTGCGCATGCCACCATCGACCTCATTGCCATCGGCTCACTGAGTGGCAGCTCATTCGATCTTTCCACTGCCACAGCTGGCACGCTGGAGAGCGGCATTGCGGGCAATCTGCTCGGCGGCGTGGGGTCTGGCCTGGCCTGGGCGGGCGGCAATACCTTTATCGCCACGCCGGATCGCGGCCCCAATGCGCTTTCCTACAACGCTGGAGTCGCCGACACGACTTCCTACATCACGCGTTTTCAGACGTTCAACATGACACTCACGCCGAATGCTGGCGCGGGTCTGCCGTATTTGCTGACGCCCACGCTCACTGCCACGACGCTCTTGTCCAGCGCCACGCCGCTCACCTATGGCACGGGCGGGGCCTACGGCTTGCCCAACGGTGCGCCGGGGCTGAATGCCGTGAACAGCACCAACTATTTCACTGGTCGCTCGGATAACTTTGATGCTTCGCTGCCTTCGTCGAATGCCAACAACGCCCGTTTTGATCCGGAAGGCGTGCGCGTTTCCAATGACGGCAAGAGCGTTTTTGTCTCGGACGAATACGGCCCCTACGTCTATCAGTTTGACCGTACCACCGGCCAGCGCATCAAGTCTTTTGCGCTGCCGTTGAATCTCGCGGTGGCCGTGCAAGGGCCGACCACGGCATCCGAAGGCGCGCCGTTCAACACCACAGGCCGCGTCGCCAACAAGGGCATGGAAGGTCTGGCCATCACGCCGGACGGCAAGACTTTGGTGGGCATCATGCAAGCGCCGCTGTTGCAGGATACGAACAGCAACGTGCGCATCGTCACCGTCGACATCGCTTCTGGCGCGACCAAGCAGTACGCCTACAAGCTCACCACTGGCTCGGGCGTCAGCGAAATCACTGCGCTCAACGATCATCAGTTTCTGGTGGACGAGCGCGACGGCAAAGGCTTGGGCGACAACACCAGCGCCAGCGTCAAGCAGATTTTCAAGATCGATCTGACCGGCGCGCAGGACGTCTCCGGCCTGAGTGGCGACTTGAGTTCCAAGGCGGTGGGCAAGACCTTGTTCCTTGATGTTAAAAACTTGCTGGTGGCCGCTGGCATTGGCGTGAAGGACATCCCCGCCAAGCTGGAAGGCGTCACCTTCGGTCAGGACGTCATGGTGGGCGGCGTACTCAAGCACACGCTCTACATCGCCAACGACAATGACTTTGTGGCAACGGTCACCGACAGTAATCACCCGACCGGCATCGCCAATGACAACAAGTTCTATGTCTTCGCCGTCAGCGACGCCGATCTGGCCGCCGCCGGCGCCACCTACACCGCGCAGAGCATCGCCGCCGTGCCCGAGCCTTCAACCTACGCCATGCTGTTGGCGGGTCTCGGCTTCGTTGGCTTTATCGCCCGCCGCCGCGGCTTGTTGGCGCATCGCTGAATGGGAGTTTGCTTGTAGTCCCCCTGGCCCCGCTCCGGCGGGGCCATTTTTTTTCAGGGTGCCACCAAGCCGAATAGTTCCTTCACCGCATGCCGGCTAGTCCGTTCGAACCACGGTTTCTGACTCGCACGTCGAACGCCTGTCATGCTGTTGGCGCAATATCGACTTGCCACCGAAGGATCGACTGCACCTGGCGCTCGCGAGACTTCGGGCGCTGACGGGCGATACTTGTGTTGGGCGCTCATAAACCGACCCACACCGTTACCCAGGGAGTTATCCATGTCGCAAATGAAAACGATCGCCGTCGCCGTGGCGACCGCCGTTGCCATGATGGCCGGCGCCGTGCATGCCGCGCAAGGCCCCAGCAGTTCCGAAACGCCTTACCTGACCCCCGTTGCTGCTGGCTGGGATTTCACTTCCATCATCACCACCGGCGATACCGTCGGCGGTTACAAGATGTCCGGCATACCAGATGGCCTGGGTGCTTACGACAACGGCAATGGCACGCTCACCGTGCTGATGAACCATGAACTGAACAACGCGCAGGGCGTGACTCGCGCGCATGGCGGCGCCGGCGCGTTTGTCTCGGAGTGGATCGTCAACAAGAATACCCTGCAGGTCACCAGCGGAGCGGACCTGATGCAGCGCGTCTATTCGAATTCCGGCAGCGGCTGGAGCAGCGTTTCGGGCGCCACCTTCGCCCGTTTCTGTTCATCGGATCTGCCGGCGACCACGGCTTTGTATAACAGCAGTAGCGGCCTGGGTACGCAAAGCCGCATCTACATCACTGGTGAGGAAAACGGTAACGGTCGCGGGGTCGCTGTGGTGGCTACGGGTACGGACAAGGGTAGCGCCTACGTTCTTCCCTGGGCCACCAACGTGAACGCGGGCTGGGAAAACCTGCTCGCGAACCCCTACAGCGGCGACAAAACGCTGGTCATTGGCAACGCCGACGGCGGCACCAACGGCCTGTATGTCTATGCCGGCAACAAGACGAACACCGGCAACGACATCGAGAAGGCCGGTCTGGTGGGCGGCCAGGTATATCGCGTCAGTATCAACAGCAACGCCGTCGAGAACCGCAATGCCGACGCCAACTTCGGTCTGGTCAACGGGTCGGGCAACTTCAGCCTCGTAGCTGGCACGGCCACGGGCACGTCCTTCCTGCGTCCCGAAGACGGCGCCTGGGACACCAAGAATCCAAACAAGTATTACTTCGTCACCACCGACCGCATGGACGCCGCCAAGGATGGCAACGTAAATCCGGATAACCCGGTCGGCCAGGTAGGCCGCAGCCGGCTGTGGAGCCTGACCTTCACCGATCTCGCCCATCCGGAAAATGGCGGCAAGGTCGATTTGTTGCTCGACGGTACGGAAGCGCACCAGATGCTTGACAATATCACCGTCGACAAGGACGGCAAGTTGTTGATGCAGGAAGATGTCGGCAACAACCAGCACAACGGCAAAATCTGGTGGTTCGATCCCATCACGAAGCAGATGGTACTCATCGCCAAGCACGACGTTGCCCGCTTCGGCGACATAGGCATCACCGGCAGCATCACCAAGGACGAGGAAAGCTCGGGCGTGATCGACATCACGGCACTGGTTACCGACGCCAGCTGGTATCAGGCAGGTCGCAAGTATTACTTGCTTGATACCCAGAACCACAAGGCGTCACTAGACCCGGCGTTGGTCGAAGGTGGACAGTTGATGATCATTTCCGCGCCCGTACCTGAACCTTCCACCTATGCGTTGATGGGCGCCGGCCTGGGGCTGATCGCTTTTGTGGCGCGTCGTCGCAAGAAGCAGTAAGAGGCAGTCGAGTACTGCGGTAGCCGCCGCGGCGGAGAGGACCGGCGTCAGTGCCGTGTCTTGAGATGGCGATGGCGCTTTTGCGCCATCGCCATTTTTTTGGTTTCGGCGGGAAAATAGCGCCAATCGCAATGGGGTTAGGGAAGCAACGAACAGCACACTATTCGCGCAGCTGCCTACGCGGACGAGCGAAACCGACACAGTGTTGGACCACGCAGCGCTTTGTGTCGAAATCGATATCTGAGTTGGCTTCGTAGCTTAGTGTTGCCTTAACTACTAGCCACCCTCGCTGTCATGGCGGTGCGCGACTGCTTATAAATTCACAATCGCACGGCGGACCTTACGGGATGCCGCTTACGGACCGTTATCCACTGTGATATCCACAGTTTCTGTGGATAAAAACGCCACATAAAGCGTAAAGATGTTCGCGGCCAAGTTGCAGCGCACAAATTTGCAGAGCGGTTTTCCCAAGAAATATCCGTACCCGTCTTGCAGTCCGCAAGCGCCGCTGATGGGTCACTTGGCCTTGCTTGGCGCCCCAAGCTTCAACTTCTTTTTTAGTTGAGAAATGCCGAGTTTGCGCAGCATCGAAGTTTTCTTTTGATGATGGGCCTCCATCCGATTGAGTACGTTGCTAAGGAACTGCAATGTCTGCACGATGTAAGGACCCTTGTTCAACATGACGCATTCGGCGCGCCCACTCATGGCTGCGTCGGTGACTTCGGCGCGTGACGGCATGCCGCCCTTGGCCAGCGACTCCAGCACCTGCGTGGCCCAGATTACTGGCACATGCGCCGCCTCGCATAACCACAGAATTTCTTCCTGCACTTCCGCCAATCGCTCGAAGCCAACTTCTACACCGAGATCGCCGCGGGCAACCATGACAGCCACTGGATAATGTTTCATCGCCTCTAAGAGCAATGCAGGCAATTCGTTGAACGCCCGCTGAGTCTCGATCTTGAGCACGATGCCCAAATCCGGCTTGCCCAGCCTGTCGAGCTCGGCAACCAGGTGCCGGATATCCTCGGGGCTTTGCACAAAAGACATCGCAATCATGTCGGCATGCTTGACGACGAAGGCCAGGTCATCGAGGTCCTTGGCGGTCAGCGCCGGCAAAGCGAGATGACTATCGGGCAGATTGATGCCTTTCTCCTCGCGCAGCTTGGCGCTGCCGCCGACGACCTGAACGATGCTGATGTCGAGCCGCTTGGGCGTGACCTCCTTGATGACGCCAGTAATCTTGCCGTCGTCGAAGAATATCCGCTCGCCTGGCTGGACGCTTTGAAACACTTCCGGCAAGCCGCAGGTCAACAGCGCTGGCGTCACGATCTTGCCGGCTTTGTCGTGAACGGCATCTCTGCCGGGGCCATCACCTAACTTTAGCGCCAGGCTGTCCCCCGGTTCCAGCAGGATCGATTGCGGACCGGCCTTGAAATTGGCGACGTACGCCTTGCCCACAGGCTTGCGGCTGCGATACAACGTGAGGACCATGTTGGGTGTGACATAGGCTGTCGACGATATCTCGCAGACACAAGTAGCGGTTTTGTTGTCAACCACGCGCAATATTCGCCGGCTGCCGCGCGCGTCAACAAAGCGAATACGGTCGCCAACCTTGGCAATGGTGGGCAGGTCACCGCGAACGCCGATCGTGCCATTCTCGCGCGCAGCTTTCTTCGCCTGCGTCGCCAGAATTACGCGGGCCGGTGCCACCACCTGGCCAAACTCATTGCGTGTCGGTTTCCACTTGACCACGGGCATACCCGCTTCCACAGCGCCGGTGCGCAGCTTCGGTCCGGCGAGGTCAAACGATATTTTGCAACGGCGCTTTAGCGTTTTTTCCGCGCGATGCAGGTGGCGTATCATGCGCGCCCACTCGACCGGCGACTCGTGGGCGCAATTGATACGCATGATCTCCATCCCATTCGCCATCAGCGTCTTGATCATTGCAGGATCGTCTGCCGCTTCGCTGGGCATGGTGACCATGATTCTTGTTTCATGCTCGGGAACGCGGGGCCCCAGGATAGCGTTGGCATGACGGGCGAGCAGCTCCGCGCCTTCTACTACCGAGATGCTGTCCATGGACGACAAATCATCCGGCAACGGCTGCTTAAAGGACAGGTGGAGGAGTGCCGACACTGCGTCCAAAGTCGCCATGACATGCCCCTCCATGCGCCCCAAAGAACTCAAACCTAGCCGAGCAAGCAGGCCCTGTAGTTCGCGGATGTCGTGGTGGCGCACGGCGAGATAGTGCAAAAGGTTGGCGCCGCTGCGACGCAATTGAGGTGCCAGCGCATCGAGATCGGCGGCATACTCGCGCTGCAAATCCAGCGCCGAGCGTTGGAGCCGTTCGATGCCCTTCAGCGCGAGCGTCACTTGCTCCTGTCGAGATTGGGCTGGGGATTTTCGACGGCGGGCTGATTTCTCGGTCACGTTTTACCTTCCTCATGCGAAGCTCATTAGAGCTTGGATAGCACCGTCTCAAGAACAGCTTGCCTGAGAGCTCGGTGGCGGCCCGTCAACCGGAGGCGTCCAGGGTGATTTAGCACTCTGAGGCGACCTGAAGCGCTTGCCGCCGGAAATACCATGCGACCCACAGCACGGCGAACAAGGCGGCGAGGCAATCGACCGCAAAGTCATCGAGACCGGCACTGCGGCCGGGTAGAAATATCTGATAGGTTTCGTCGGCGGCGCCGGCCAGGCAGGTGAGTAAAAAGGCATAGCCCAGGCGTCGCGGGCCGCCGCCATAGCCGAGCAGGGTCGCCACCGTGCCGTAGAACACAAAATGCACGAGCTTGTCCCAGGGTTCGCGAAAGAGTCCGCCGAGCCGGGGCGCGACGAGGAATAGCCCAACCATCATGAGCGCCGCGCTGATCAGGCAGGCGTTGGCCCGACCAATACGACTAACGCGACTAGTAGGCGTGCCGGTCATTCAGCACCACCACCACGGTCTTGAGGATGATCCACAGGTCCAGACCCAGCGACCAGTCGCGCAGGTATTCGAGATCGTATTCGACGCGCTTCTGCATTTTTTCGACCTTGTCGGTTTCGCCGCGATAGCCATTGACCTGCGCCCAGCCGGTGATGCCGGGTTTGACCTTGTGGCGGATCATGTAGCTCTTGACTACCTTGCGATACAGCTCGTTGTGGGCGAGGGCGTGAGGGCGCGGCCCGACGATGCTCATGCGTCCTTGCAGCACATTGATGAATTGCGGCAATTCATCGAGTGAGGTCTTGCGCAGGAAGGCACCCAGGGGCGTAATGCGCTTGTCGTTCTTGGTCGCTTGGGCAATGTGAGCCCCATCTTCGCAAACCGTCATGGAACGGAATTTATACACCAGGATCTCTTTACCATCTACGCCCGAGCGGCGCTGCATGAAGAACACCGGGCCGGGCGAACCGAGTTTCACGGCCAGGGCGATGATAAGCATGAGGGGCGAGATCAACGCGAGAATTAGTAGCGAAAAGATGATATCGCTGCTGCGCTTGACCAAGCCGTTCACGCCGGTGAAGGGCGTTTCGCAAACCGCCACTACGGGCATGCCGCCCACTGTATCCATGCGGCCCTGAATGAGATCGGTGATGAAGATGTCGGGCACGAAATAGATCGAGGCGGTGGTGTCACGCATGTCATTGAGCATCGCCAGAATGCGTGGCTGAGTCGCCATGGGCAGCGTGATGTAAATGATATCGATGCGGTTCTCTTTAACGAACTGCGCCAGGTTCGTGAAGCTGCCCAGCAGCATATTGCCATCGGCCAGGGGTGATAGTCGCTGACTGTTGCGGTCGTCGAAATAGCCGATCAGCCGGGTGCCGAGATAGGGGTTTTTGCGAATTTGCTGGGCCAGTCTTACGCCAGTTTCACCCATGCCGACTATCACTGCGGCGCGCTGGTTACCTCGCATGGCCAGCACTCGCGGGAAGATGGCCCGCGCAAGGAGATGGGTCGCCATCAATGCGGCTGGCGCGGCGACGAGCCAGGCGAACAGGGCGTCGCGGGAGAAAAAATTCAGGCTCGCGCTGGCGTAGCCAAAAAAGAACAAGAGCGCCGCCAGACTCAACCAGCCGCCGACAACATCGCGAATAATTTGGCCGCGGCTGTCGTTGAAATGCGAGGTGCCGGGAAAGCTGAGTGAAAAGGCGATCAACGCCAGGATGAAGTAATGCCCGTCGAGATCTTCGCCGTAGTAGTAGGCGCAAATAAACAGTGTCCCGATGATGATCACTGGATCGAGAAACATTCCGATCAGCGATACAGTGCTAAGGCGGGCGCGAAAAATGTTCGGCTGGCGATCGAGGGCGGCGAGCATGGGAATAGCCGGAAGGTAGCCGGTGAGAATAGGCGTCGCAAATGAGTTTTTCGTGACAGCCAGATTGCGAAATTGCGACAGCCGACCGTAAGCTGCCATTCACAATCGGTCGTTAGACTTGGCCGGCTATGCAAGTCTCGCCTTTTCCTCTGGCGCCCCGGCCACTTCAGCCCCCATTGGCCCGCCTGTCGCTGGTGCTCGCCATCGCGTTTCTATCCAGCGTAGCCCGCGCGGATGAGGCCGATGCGCTAAACCTTAAGCTGAGTACGAGCATCAGCTACGACAGCAACGTCTTCCGCTTGTCGGACAATACCGACTCCAGCGCTGTCATCGGCAGCGAAAAGCGCAGCGACCTCATCATGACGACCAGCCTCAGCGCAACGTTCGAGGAGCGCATCGGTCGCCAACGCATTTCGCTCGCGGCAAACATCAGCCGTGTGAAATATGATCGCTTCGAGTACCTCGACTACACCGGGCGTGACCTGAAAGCCATCTGGAATTGGGTATTGGGAAACGATTTATATGGCGAGCTCGGACGCACCCGCAGGGCGTCGCTCTCGGACTTTGGCGATTTTCGCCTGCCCGTGAAAAACATCTATACCGTCGACAGCAACAATGCGGCCATGAATTGGCAGATGGTGCCGGACTGGCTGTTCAGGCTTGGGGCCAGCCACGATACCGGAACCAACAGCGCGACGGTGCACCAATCATCGAACTATGAGGCCGACACGAGGGAATTTGGCTTGCGTTACACGCCGCGCAGCGGCAACTGGGTGGGTGTGCGCTTTAGCAGGATGGACGTCACCTATCCTAACCGCATCGTCGTTTCTGGCCAGCCTGTCGACAGCAGTTTGACGCAGGACGACAGCAGGCTGAATTTCAACTGGCAGGCCAGCGGCGCCAGCCATATTACGGGTGATATCGGTCGCACACGCCGCCGGCGCCCCGATGTGCCCAATCGCGATTTCTCCGGCCCAACGGGGCGCCTATCCTGGGATTGGCTGGCGACTGGCAAACTGATGTTGAATTTTTCCGCCGGGCAGGAGTTGGGCGAACTGAACGAACTTAACGCCAGTTACTACGTGTTGCGTCGTACGAGCATCTCGTCGACCTGGGCACCCACGGCCAAGATGACGCTACAGGCAATGTTTGAACATCGGCATCGGCACAACCAGGGCGAGCGGGCTACGGTCGCTGACCCCCTCCTGTCGCTTATCGTCGACAGCTTGCCCACGCGCGATGACGTCACCAACACGCAAAGTCTAAGCTGGACCTATCAGGCCATGCGTGCACTTCAATTCGACCTGAGTCTGCGTAACGAACGCAATCAATCGAACTACAGTTCTCAGTCCTACCGCGACCACACGGCTTACTTCGGGGCTGTGTTCAGCTATTAGCCGGGTTTGCCGGGGCCAAGCCTCACGCGGTCTATCCACGCCACTTGTGGTGCGACCAGCACGCCACCACCACCGGTACCGAAAGTGCCGCGCGGCTGCTTGTCATTGGCACGGATGTCGAAGGTGTTGATGCCGGCGATGAGCCAGGTATTGCGCGGGCCGCGTACAAATGCTGGGCCACCGGAGTCGCCGCTGGCGACAGTGGTCTCAAGAGGATTGCCCAGCGTGTGGCCGCCCATTGCGTTGCTGCTCGCGTCGGGGCCGTCGAAGTCGTAATAGAACGCATGCGCCTGCCCCGGCAGACCGTCGCCGCTGGCATAGCGGTCAGCACTGTTCTGTCCGGTGCGCTTAACGTGGGGCTGAGCCGGCATGCTCACGCCTTTATCGCCGTTGCCGCTGGCGCCGTAACCCACCAAAGTGAGGCGCGCGCCTTGCGGTAGTTCGTCCCGATACAGGCCATAGGTCGGCACGCCGAGCGGCGCCGACTGCGCGAGTTGCAACACCGCCAGATCATCTCCCGGATTGCCGTGGCCAAACCCCTGGTAGAGCGGATGTGTGAATACGGCGGCCACAGCTATGCGCTGCGTGAGGTCGCCGCCGAAGTTGAGATTGAAGGTGATGGAATCGGGCTTCGCGCCACCGACCACATGCGCGGCCGTCAGCACGTGAGTGCGGTCGATCAAGGCGCCGGTGAAAGTGCCGCCGCCCACCGAGATGCTGCCGACCCCGGCCCAGCGCGCAGTCTTGGTGTTGGCATCGATGCGCGCGGCTGGTGTATCCGGCGTTGCGCCGGCCATCAACGCCGGTGTGGGTGAGGTTGCAACAATAAGGCTGAAGGTTACAAGCAGACTTGCATAGCGCATCTCAGTGCGCCCGTCGCGCGCGCCAGGCGGCGATGCCCAACAGCCCGACCAGGAAGAGCAGGGCCTTATCCGGCTCCGGCACGGTGGTGATGCTGCTCGGCGCAAACGAAACGTTGGTTATATGGAAGCGCAGATCGTTGTAGTCGCGGTCGCCACCACGCCACAAGTCTTCAAAACCGACTGTCGCAGAGCTGTTTTGCGTGTTCCAACTCACATCGGCATGACCGACGTTGTCCGGGTTGGCCGTGGCCGGCCCGGTGAAATAGGTCAGGCCGGTGTTGCGGACGTATAGCGAAAAGATCAATTCCGTGCCGGCCGCGAACTCTCCCAAGTCGAATATCGTGCCGGGGCTGGTGCTGTGATTGCCCATGATCCAAGGCACAGGGCGCGGCATGGCGAGCGACAGGAAGTCGTCGTAGCCGGCCTCGGAGTCAATGAATTTAACTTGCACATTGCCGTTGCTGGCGACGTAGAAGCGATCGCCAACTACTGCTTGGGCGGAGGACGCAATTGCAAACAATAAGACAAACCCGAATCTGGGGACCTTGAAGTGAATCATGGCGGAGCTTTCCCATTTTGAATAAATTGTTCTTTGAGCAACATGGGATCATGAGGGGTAATTGTTGCAATATGGTTTTCGTCCCAATGGCGAAAGATAGTCCGACCGGACTACTAAGCTGCCGCTCTGACCGGGCCGACTGCCATGTGTCTTACTCTATTTACGTTGCCCGAGGCAGTACCTGACGGTCTGAAGGGGCAATCTAGCCTCGCAATCGCGCCGTAACAATGCACTGGTAGTTTGGCGGCTGTTTTGTGGCGCTCCGTGGCTTGAGCCGCCCGTTCCGATTCATCATCCGCGAGGTTCTTATGTTGTTTTCCCCATCGAACAAAGGTGTGGCCCTATCCATATTGATGGCTGCGTTGCTGTCGGTAACGCTGGCGGCTTGCGGCAAAGGCGATGATAAGGCAGCCACCCAGGTCGCGGCCAAGGTTAACAAGAACGAAATCTCTGTGCACCAGATCAACAACGTTTTGGCCCGCGCCGGCAACATCACGCCCGAGCAGGCCAAGATCGCCGGGAAACAGGTGCTGGAAAAACTTATCGACCAGGATCTGCTGGTGCAGCAGGCCATGGAAACCAAGCTGGATCGCGACCCCAATACCATGCAGGCGATCGAAGCGGCCAAGCGCGAACTTTTGTCGCGCGCCTATCTGGAAAAGCTCGCCGCCAATCTGGCTAAGCCCACCCCGGATGAACTAAAGGACTTCTACGGCAAGCATCCCGAGCTATTTGCCGAGCGCCGCGTATACAACTTCCGCGAACTCGCCGTTCAGGCCAGCCCGGACTTGAAGGCGAAGCTTCAGGAACAAATGAGCAAGGCAAAGTCGCTGGAAGAAATCGCCGAGTGGCTGAAGAGCCAGAACATCGCTTTTTCGGCCAATGTGTCGACCAAGGCGGCGGAACAACTGCCACTGGAATTGTTGCCGCGCTTCCATCAAATGAAGGATGGCCAGATCGGCGTTCTTCCCTCTGGCGATGGCTTGGTGATTCTGCAACTCGCCGCGTCCCGCAACGTACCGCTGGATATGAAGGCGGCGACGCCGTTCATCGAGCAATTCCTGATGAACCAACGCCGCAACGAGATGGTGGAGAAAGAAGTCAAGCAACTGCGCGAAAAAGCCAAGATCGAATACAGGGGCGAATTCGCGACCGCCAAGGCCGACGAGAAGGCTAAGGACGGAGCCAAAGAGGGCGCTAAGGAAAGTGCTAAGGAGGGTGCTAAGCCCGCAGTTGCCGAGAAGCCCGCCGCGCCGGCTGCCGCGAAGTCGGACACCTCCATGGACAAGGGCATCTCCGGCTTGAAGTAAGCGGGCCTCGTTAAGCGCGACTCAGACCTAGACAACGATCAATGAATATTGCATTAAGAGTCGCCGCAGTCATCAGAATGCTGCTGGCGTTGGCGATGGGCGTGCTGGCGGCCGGCACCTACGCGGCCGATGCAGACTACGTGCTCGGCCCGGGCGACGTAATCAAGATCACGGTGTTTCAAAGCCCGGATTTGACGTTGGATACACGGGTGTCCGAATCCAACACCATCACCTTTCCCTTGATCGGCTCAGTCACCATAGGCGGGCTCAGCATTCAGGCGGCGGAGCAGAAACTGGCCGGGCAACTCAAGGAAGGTGGCTTCCTCACGCAGCCGCAGGTCAACATCCTGCTGATGCAAATCCGCAGCGCGCAGGTCGCGATGCTGGGGCAGGTGAATCGCCCTGGCCGCTACCCGCTGGAGACCACCAACAACCGCATCAGCGATGTCCTCGCACTCGCCGGCGGCCCTTCACTGGCCGGCGCGGACACGGTGACGCTGGTCGGCACTCGCGATGGCAAGCGTGTGCGCATCGAAGTAGATATCCCCAGCCTCTTCCAGAGTGCTGCCTCCGAGCAGGACATCATTGTCCAAGGTGGCGACATCCTCTACGTGCATCGCGCGCCGATGTTCTACATCTACGGTGAAGTGCAGCGCCCCGGCGGCTTCAGGCTGGAGCGCGACATGACGGTGATGCAGGCGCTTGCGCAAGGCGGCGGCATCACGCTGCGCGGTACCCAGCGCCGCATCAAGCTGCATCGCAAAGGCAAGGACGGCAAGGTGGAGGAACTGAGGCCGGAGATGAGCGACGTCCTGCAACCTGACGATGTGATCTACGTCCGCGAGAGTTTGTTCTGAGAAAGCGCGACGATGAACCTCCAGCAATTCCTGTTGATCCTAAAGGCGCGCTATAAGATCGTGCTGTACACGCTGCTGGTTACGGTAGCGTCAACGATGGTGATCAGCCTGTTGTTGCCCAAGCAATACTCCGCGACTGCCACCGTACTGGTCGATGTGAAGTCCAGCGATCCCCTCGGCGGAATCCTGATGCAGCCGACGATGGTGCCGGGATATATGGCGACGCAAGTGGATATCTTGAAAAGCCAGAAGGTTGGCCTGCGCGTGGTTGAAATCCTGAAAATCAGCAAGAATCCCAAAGCCATAGAGCAGTGGCAGGATGCGACCGATGGGAAGGGCAACATCGATGTCTGGTTCGCGGATGCATTGGGAAAGAAGCTCGACGTTAGGCCCGCGCGTGAAAGCAACGTCATTCAAATCAGCTACGCGGCGGCTGATCCGAAGTTTGCGGCGACGCTGGCGAACACCTTTGCCCAAGCCTATGTCGATACCACACTCGAGCTTAAAGTGGAGCCGGCGCGCCAGTATGCCGCCTGGTTCGATGAGCGTACCAAGCAACTTCGAGACAGTCTGGAAAAGGCCCAGTCCAAGCTATCCGCTTATCAGCGTGAGCATGGCATTGTCGCTACCGACGAGCGCCTGGATATCGAAAACGCGCGCTTGTCCGAACTTTCGTCGCAGCGGACGGGAATACAGGCACAGAAATCCGATACGCAATCCCGCCAGGCTCAGGCCCGGAGTAACACCGATACGTTGCCTGAAGTGCTACAGAATGGGCTCGTTCAGGGTCTTAAGGCCGATCTCGCTCGTCTCGAATCCAAGTTGCAGGAGGCCGGCGTCCGGCTCGGCCCCAATCATCCACAGGTCCATCAGATGGAGAGCGAAGCCCAATCGCTCCGGTCGAAAATCGAAGCAGAGACCATGCGGGTAGTCGGCAGTATCTCGAGCTCCAATCGCGTCAATGCCCAGCGCGAATCGGAGGTCAAGGCGGCGCTTGCGGCGCAGAAGAACAAGGTTCTTGAGTTGAAGAATCAGCGTGATGAACTGTCTGTGTTGCAACGCGATGCGGAAAGCGCGCAGCGCGCCTATGATTTGGTGATCCAGCGTCTGGCGCAGTCCAGCCTGGAAAGCCAATCCACCCAGACCAACATCGCCCTACTGAATCGGGCCGTCGAACCACTTAAGCATTCCAGCCCGACTATCACTTTGAATGTGGCGCTCTCGATGATTTTGGGAACTATGCTTGGTCTCGGTGCGGCATTTGTGCTAGAGCTTGCCGACCAGCGTATTCGGGGCATCGATGATCTGACGCTGTCGCTTGGCCTGCCTGTTCTCGGCGTGATCGAAAAACCCCGATCGCCATTTAAGTGGCCGATGTTTGAGCGGGTCTGGTCGTTCTTGCGGTCGCAGCCGTTGGCAGGCTAGCAGGAAGAAACCATGGACATGACCCCTGCTGACATCATTACGGCCTTCTCCCCCAGAAGTACGGAGCATGATCACCATAAGGACCGCTCTATCGGAGCGCTGCTGGTCGATGCCGGCAAGCTCATGCCGGAAGGCGCCGAACGCATACTGCGCTTGCAGAAAGAACAAGGCATGCGCTTCGGCGAGGCCGCCGTGACGCTCGGTCTGGCGAGTGAAGCGGACATTCAGCAAGCACTTTCGCGCCAATTCGACTATCCCTACCTCACGGCTGGCGAGGCGGCGGTGAGCGAAGAGATCGTGGCGGCCTATAAACCCTTCACGGCGCAGGTGGAGGCGCTGCGCGCTTTGCGCAGCCAACTCATGCTGCGCTGGTTCGGTACCGAGCCGGAGCGCAAGGCGCTAGCCGTGGTGAGCCCCGCCAGACGCGAAGGTCGGAGCTTTATTGCCGCCAACCTGGCAGTGGTCTTCTCGCAACTCGGCGAGCACACCCTGCTCATCGATGCCGACATGCGCAACCCCCGCCAGCACAAGTTGTTCGGCTTGGAAAACCGCTCCGGTCTTTCGGCCATTCTTTCTGGACGTGGCGAGGTGAACGCTATCGAGCGCGTTCCGTCACTCATCGATCTTTCCGTGTTGCCCGCCGGTGCGATACCACCTAACCCGCAAGAGTTGATCGCCAGGCCGATGTTTTCGCGGCTGATGGAAGAACTGTGCCGCGAGTTCGATGTGATCATCATCGATACCCCGGCCGGAGGCGGCTACGCCGATGCACAAACGCTGGCGACCCGAGCTGGCGCTGCGCTGCTGGTTACGCACAAAAATGTTTCGAGGCTGCGCGCCGCGCGCCGCCTTGCCGACGAACTCGCCCAGGCCAGTGCGTTGGTCGTCGGTTCGGTACTCAACGAGTTCTGAACGCATGGCCGCCATACTCGAATCGCGCCCTGGCCTTCCTGTTGCGTGGAGGGACCGCCTAACGTGGTGGCCGGTAGCTGCCGGGTTGTTGCTGCTGTATGTGCCGACATGCATTTATCTCGAACAGAATTTTTGGAGCAGCGAAGCCAATGCGCATGGCCCGATAGTATTGGTCGTCGTGGTGTGGCTGTTCTGGCGCGATAGTGTTGGGTTCTGTGGGCAGCCACGAACCGATGCCACGATCTGCGGCTGGATCACGCTCGTCATGGGGTTGCTGCTCTATGCCATCGGGCGTTCGCAGGCAATCGCACTGCTCGAAGTTGGCTCGGTGATCCCTGTCATCGGTGGCTTGATTCTCGCCTTGTTGGGATGGTCCGGTCTGCGACACTTCTGGTTTCCGCTGCTCTTTCTGGTTTTCTTTGTGCCTCTGCCTGGCTTCGTCGTCGCTGGCATTACTGGGGCTCTCAAGCCGCAGGTCTCGTCCATCGCTGAAAGTCTTCTGTACCAAGGCGGCTACCCCATCGCACGCGACGGCGTCGTGCTGACGATTGGGAATTACCAGCTTCTCGTGGCCGACGCCTGCTCGGGGCTGAATTCCATGTTCTCGTTGAGCGCCATGGGCCTGCTCTACCTTTACCTGATGCGCTATGCAAGCTGGTTGCGCAATGGAATCCTCTTACTCTGCATACTGCCCATCGCCTTTGCCGCGAACATCGTCCGCGTGATAACCCTGGTATTGGTGACCTATCACTTGGGTGACGAAGCCGGCCAAGGGTTTCTGCATGGATTTGCCGGCATGCTGCTGTTCATCATCGGGCTGTTGATGCTCTTTTTGATCGACTGGCTGCTCGGTCACATACCGTTATTTCACAATGGAAAGCCAGCCGTATGAAACTACTCAGCCCCCAGCATCTCGCTATCGGCTTGGCCATGATTGCGGCGGCGGGGCTGGCGCTCGCAATCAAGCCTTCAGCCCACGTTCGCGACAAGCAGTTCGATCTGGAACGTATCGTTCCGGCCAGCTTCGACGACTGGCGGCTTGATCCGAAAGTGATGGTGATTCCCCCTAGCCCAGACGTGAAGGCCAACCTGGACAAAATTTACGACCAGATGGTCAATCGCACTTACGTCAACAGCCGGGGTGAACGCATTATGTTGTCCGTCGCCTATGGCGGAGACCAGAGTGACAACCTCAAGGCACACCGGCAAGAGGTGTGCTATACCGCACAGGGATTCCAGATCCGCAGTTTGATTCAAGGCGCGCTTCAAGTCGGACAGTCGACGATACCCGTTACGCGCATGTATGCCGTCAACGGCCAACGTACCGAGCCGGTAACCTATTGGTTCACCATGGGTGACAAAGTCGTTTTGGGACGATTTGAGCGCATGTTGGTGCAGATCAAATACGGTCTTTCCGGCGAGATTCCCGACGGCATGTTGGTGCGGGTGTCTAACATTTCTAGCGACCCAGCGTCTGCATTCTTCTCGCAGGACGAGTTCGTACGTCAACTGCTTCACGCCGTTGCGCCAAAGGATGTCGCACGTCTGGTCGGCGGGGTTATTTAGCACCAACCCCGTTTTAATGTTCTACCGCCACCTGTTTGGAGCGCTTTCATCGAGTCTGCGTTCCGGTCCTTTTGCGAGGCTGCCCTGTCAGTTAGTCCCGTGACTACTATTTTGGATAGGACAGGTTTTCTGCAAACGGGGTTGCGTTATGCAACCAGCTATTTGCGTCGTGCGCCGAGCGACCTCAGGCCGTTCCTCAAGCCGGCGCTGTTGTTGCTGGCGATTACCGGGGTTGCCAGTTTTGCGGGGTTGGTTGTTGCGATCCTCGGATGGATAGGCTTGGTGGCTTTCGCGTCACTATTTCTGGTCGGTGTTGTTCTATTCGATTTCCGGATCGGCGTTGTCGCCTTGATGATGCTCTACCCATTAACGACCGCCAGGTTCCTTCCTTCGTATGCGGGTATCAATCCGCTCAATCTAGCCGTTGTCGGTACCGTGTTTTCGTATCTGCTCCATCGCTACAGTCATCCGGTTGATTACCGGTTGTTCGACAGAAAGCTCATTGTTCTGTATTTGCTGCCATTTTTTGTATCGGGGATTTCCGGGGCAACCAAGGCAGGTGGCCTGGTGGGCCTGACAGGCGACGAACTGCTCTATGGAACGCCGACGGGATTTTTCCTCTACTACGTGGTAAAGCCTTCCATCTTGATTCTTATGGCTGTCTTGATCGCCGCGGCCGTCCGTGAATCGAAACAGCCGCGACGTTTTATTTACCCGTTTGCTATCGCTGCGGTCATGCCGGCAATACTTGTTGCCATCTATGTCCTGTTATCCGGGGTCGGATTGTCCGAATTGGTGCAGTTTCGATCCTTCCTTTCGGTGCTCGGACTGCATGCCAATCAGTTCGCTGTGGTGATTAACTTCGGTTTGGCGGTACTGATGTTCACCGCGCTTAGCGCTCAAAGCATGGTCTTGCGCGGGTGGCTGCTAGTGCTGGCGGCAATTCTCGCAATGGCGCTTGCACTCACCTTTTCACGTGGGGGCTACATGGGTTTTGTGGTTACCGTGCTGGCTTATTTTGCCTACTATCGAAATTGGCGCGCGCTATTTTTCGGCATCCTAGTTATCGGGGTGACTTTGCCCTTCATTCCCGATGCGATCATTGATCGCGTCACATTAGGCTGGACCCACGGCCAGTCGGAACAGTTGTCGTCGGGCAGGCTCGACGATATCTGGTTGCCGTTGTTGCCAAAAGTTTTGGAGAGCCCTTTGCTCGGGCACGGCGCAGCCTACGTTTGGCGATCCGATCTGGTGAGCTCCGGCCGGATACCCCTGGTTGGGCAAGCCCACAATGCTTATCTCGATCTATTGTTGGAAATGGGGCTGGTGGGATTTGTGCTGGTGCTCGCTTTTTATCGTTCGATGTTTCTGCAGCACCGGACGCTATCTGGTTCTGACCCCGATGCTTTGCTGCGAGGTTTTTTTCGGGGCGCGGCGGTGGGCGTCCTGACCGTTCTGGTACAGGCGCTTACCGATGATCGGCTGGTGCCGAATCAGCAGCAAATGTTCATGTGGATGGCCTACGGCATCATGATCGGACGTCGGCCAGACATGCTCAAATTTTCTGCCAATCGCGTTGTTCTGAACAAACGCCCAGCCGAGAGGGTGTTGGACCTTGCTCGTCGACCTTTCCCACAACACGCGAAACCAGCACACTCAAAAAACGGGAATCGCAACGGTTTACGGTTTGATGGATCCGGAAACCGATGAAGATTTGTATCGTGAATCTTCAAAGTCTACCTGTCCTGGCCCCGGGATTCGAGCATGAGCGTGTCGGCGGTGAAGAAATTCAGGCGCCGTTGATTGCCCAGGCGCTTGCCAGGCGCGGACACGATGTGGCACTGGTAGTGGGGGATTACGGGCAAGCTGATGGCGCCCGGTATTCGGGGGTCAAGACGCTCAAGGCATTTCGCGAGCGTGCGGGTATCCCGATTCTTCGCTATGCATATCCGCGCTGGACCAAGCTCTGGCGTGCGTTGGTCAGAGCCGATGCGCAGGTCTATTACGTCAGTTGTGCGGGGATGATGGTCGGATTGACGGCCATGTTTTGCCGCAAACATGGCCGGGGTTTGGTCTTCCGTGCGGCGAGCGACTCCGACTGCGATCCCGGAAAGCTGTTGGTTCGTTATTGGCGCGATCGCAAGCTCTATGAACATGGCCTTCGTCGTGCCGACGCAGTCTTGGTTCAGTCGGCGTTCCAGCAGGAATCAATGAGACAGAACTACCGCATCGATTCGGAACCGGCACGTATGTTGGTGGATCGGCCTGACGGACAGGTGGATGATGCGCGTAAGGATATCGATCTTCTTTGGGTTGCCAATCTGCGCCACGTCAAGCGTCCGGACCGGGTGCTCGACCTGGCGGCGCGGCTGCCGCATCTGCGGATTCATATGGCGGGAGGGGAATTTCCCGGCGAGAGCGCTTTGTATGCGCGCATCGCCGAAGTGGCTCGGCAGCGCCCGAACATCACGTTTCACGGTCAGGTTACCTATAGGAACATTGGCGCGCTTTTTGATCGGGCCAAGATTTTTATCAATACCTCTGAGCTGGAAGGATTCCCTAATACCCTTCTGCAGGCCTGGATCCGCGGTTTGCCGGTGGTCACCACCTTCGATCCGGATAAAACTGTCACTCGCGAAGGGTTGGGGATTCGAGTCTCTGATCCGGCCGAAATGGCCACGGCGGCCTCTCGGATTCTAGGTGACCCGGTCGAGTTCGAAGCTTTGCGGCAGCGCTGCTTGGCACATATGGCGACCCATTACGATGAAGAGGCTCTGCTGCAGCCTTACATCAGAGCAATGGAAACCGCCATTGCAGCGGCCTCTCGACGCCGTGCAGTCTGACCATGCATCGTCGCATCCGAGTTCTGTTCATAGTGAATTCACTGCACTTCGGCGGGGCGGAGAAACATGTTGTCACGCTGCTCAACCACCTGGACGTCGATCGCTTCAGTTTATCGCTTGCCTATCTGAAAGACGATGCGGCTTTGCTTCCTCAACTGGATGGCAAACGCCTGGACGGCGGCGCTTTTTGTTGCCATGTGTCCACCAAAATCGATTTCACCGCAGTTCGGAAGTTGTCCGAACACATTCGGGACCACGGGATAGACATTCTGGTATGCACCAACACCTATTCCTTGCTTTATGGCTGGGTTGCGCGGCATTTGTCCGGTCACCGGCCGAAGTTGATCGAAGTATTTCATACCACTGAACTCGTGACGACTAAAGATAAGCTGCAAATGCTGCTTTATCGGCCTCTCATGCGCGCGAGCGAGCTTCTGATCTACGTCTGCGAAAACCAGCGGAGCTATTGGCGCGAGAATGGCTTGGGTGCCGCGCGCGATGCCGTCATTCACAACGGCATCGATCTGGCGCATTTCAGCCATTGCTATTCCCGTGAAGAGAAAACGGTAATGCGCGCCCGTTTCGGCCTGGCCGATGAAGATTATGTCGTTGGGCTCTGCGCGGCTATGCGACCGGAAAAAGCCCACGGCGATCTGCTAGAGGCCATTGCCAGACTGAAAACCATCGGTCTAAGAGTCACCGGTTTACTGATTGGCGATGGCCCGGAGCGCCAGCGTATCGAAAAGCGGATCGTGGCCTTAGGTCTTGTCGATCAGGTGCGCATTACCGGGTACATGAATGACGTGCGCCCAGCCATCACCGCGTGCGACGTGATGTCGCTCGTCTCGCATTCGGAAACCTTCTCGATCGCTGCCCTGGAGGCAATGGCGCTTGGCAAACCGATGGTCATGACGGCAACTGGCGGCGCGAGTGAACAAATCAGGGTAGAGGAGGAGGGATTTCTGTTCGCTCCAGCGGACATTGATGCGTTGTCAAACTGCCTGGCGCGATTGGCTGACAAATGTGTCAGCGAGACCATGGGTGCGCGCGCGCGCCAACGTGTCGAGTCGGTGTTTTCGTTGGCGTCTATGGTGGGGGCTTATGAGCGAATATTTACCGACATGGCGGCATCATGACCGATGTTCGTGGCTTGCGTCGGCACGTGCTTTCGCTCACCTCAGCGAACATCCTCGACTACGTGTTGCAATTTTTTCTCCCCATCCTTCTAGTGCGATTTCTCGACAAGCAAGCGTTTGCAGACTATCGCCTGGCTTGGTTGGTGATCGGGACGGTGATGGCAATCGCCCCGTTCTACATGCCCAGAAGTCTTTTCTACTTCTTGCCCCGAGCCTCCGGTAAGCCGGAGAACACTTATATCAATCAGTGTCTGTTATTTCTGCTGGCAACAGGCGCGATTTCAGCGCTGGCGGTCAGCCATCTCAATCCGTGGTTGCCTGAGCAGGTGAGGAACATCGAAGGCGGCACTTGGTTCCTCCCGGCATTTCTGCTGGTCTGGGTTGGCGGCAGCATGATCGAGTTGCTTCCCAACGCCGAACAACGGACTGTCCTGCAGGCAAAATTGATCGCGTTGCTGGCATTGTCCCGTGTCGTGTTGGTTGGTGCTGCAGCGCTGACGGGAAAGGTTGAGGCGGTATTTTTTGGTTTGCTGTTGTACGGGGTCGCCAAGCTATTATTAGGCATCGTCTATATTGGTTTAAATCATGGCTGGCGCATGTGGCAAACGGAGCGCCGCTCCTGGTTGGAGCAGCTCCATTACATACTGCCTTATGGAGTTTCGTCCGCCATCTTCGCGTTGCGTGGACAAACTGATCAATGGGTAGCTGCGTCGCTGTTTCAGCCTAGCGACTTTGCCGCCTATTCCATCGCGGCTATCGTGGCGGTGGGCGTTTCACTGATTCGCACTAGCGTGAACAATGCTGTGACGCCCCGAATAAATGCCCTACATGGCAATGACGATATCCCCGGCATGACCCGATTGAATCAGTCTATCAATGCCGCTATCGCTTACATTTTGTTGTTATACCTTGGCTTGGTTTTTGTGGTGGCCGACCCGCTGGTTGATGTCGTCTATACACATGCTTATGCGGCGGCGGCCAATGTGATGCGGGTGAACGTCATCGCACTGGTCGGTGTGACCGTCGAAGTTAGCACCATGATGTACGCGTTCAATCAGGGGCGATATTTGTTGGCAGTCGAGTGCATAAATATTCTAATAGGGGTGACCGCCAGCTATTTAGGCGCTCAATATTTCGGCTTGCCCGGCGCGGCGCTCGGAGGCGTAGTGATGTTGTGGTTGGGCAATGCCGCATCGTTTTGGCGGGTTTCCAGGCTTACCAGCATTGAGTTGCGGAACCTGCAAGCCTGGCGTTCCGTTTTTCAGGCGCTGGGCTCTACCGTAATCGCGGTAGCAGTGGCGATGTCGCTCGGGAATCTTTTGCCGGACTTGCCGCCGCCGTGGCGCCTGGCTCTGCTCGCCACGCTATATGGCAGCACTTACTGTGTTGCTGTGCAGTTCTATGGCGGATGGAGTGCAGTCGCTGAGGTATTCGGGGTTCGTGGTGGTCGTGGGCAACAATTGTGAGACGGCAGTCTTCGCACCTGGAAGACGTGCGCCAGAATGTTTTCATTTGGATCTGACCATGGATTGCCCACAAGTCAGCGTTGTGATGCCGATGTATAACTCGGCAAGGTTTGTTCGCGAGTCTGTCGAGAGCGTGCTGGCACAGACGTTTCGCGATTTCGAATTGATCGTCATTGACGACGGCTCGAGTGACGACGGTGCGGCCATCATCGCTTCAATTAATGACTCCAGAATTCGTCTGCTGAGGAACGCCGAGAATCGGGGCATTGTTTATACCCGGAACCGGGGAATTCAAGAGGCACGAGGTGCCTATGTCGCGGTACTCGATTCCGACGATCTTGCGCCTCCATACAGGTTGAAACGTCAGGTCGACCACATGGAGCGCAATCCGCAACTCGCTGGCTGTTCGGGCTGGGCCTATACGCTTTGGCCAAATGGCAGACGCACCATGACTGGGGGCTTCGCGCTTCCCGGCAGCCATCTGGTCCCTGCGCTGATGTTCGCCAATTGGGTGACACATAGTACGGTCATGCTAAGAACAAAATTCCTGCCTGATCCGGCATATCGAAGCGAGTTTCCGCTTGCGGAAGACTACGATCTGGTGGTCAGGCTTGTCCAACATGGCAGGTTCGAGGTGATCCCGGAACCGCTGGTGGATTATCGTCGTAACGAGAGTGGCGTGAGTAACAGTAAGGCTGCACAAATGGAGTCTTGCGTTCGTCGCGTTATTGTCACTCAGTTGGAGGACTTTGGAGTCAAACCAAATAATCGGGAGATCGAGATCCATCGCTATATAAGCCGGCGCAATCTGCCGGTATCCGTCGAACTCCTAGACGAAATTGAAGCGTGGCTTGACAAGCTTCTCGCCCTCAATGGCTCGACCAGAAAATTCGATGAGAGTATTTTTCTTGGAGTGCTTGCATATGCATGGTTTGTTGCTTGTCGTGCCACAACTGGGGTTGGTGGTGGCGTACAGATACGCTATTGGCGTTCGCGTTACTCGCGAACACGGACTGGAATCACGCGTTTGGAATTGTTGCGATTTGTCGCAAAATCGTTGCTTGGCTGGCCGGGTTGCTAAGGCGCTTGGGAGGCCTCCAGTGAATTCGAATAATCAGTGGAACATGTAACCTGCCTGTGAGACTCTGTTATGACTTGTCAAGAATATCTGTATTTTGTTCGAGCTGATTTATGGAGGCACGGAGGCGCGAATGGTGGCGCGGCACTTTTACGAGCAGTGTTGTTTGGAGAAGGCGCGTCTTACAGCTTTTGGATGCGTACTTGCGCATTTCTGCGATCTAAGGCGCTGACAAAATGGACGCTATTTCCCTTCGCAAAGCTAATGTATAGAAGGAGCTGTATAGCGTTTGGCGTTTGGATACCATATAGCGTTCGTGTTGGGCCAGGTCTGCACATCGCCCATGCATCATGCATATTTGTCAATGAGAATGCCCTAATTGGTCGTAATTGCACCATATGTCAGGGAGTTACTTTGGGAGTACGTAACCGAGGCGAAAAGGCGGGAACCCCCATATTGGGGGACAACGTCTACATTGGTCCTGGCGCAAAAATTATCGGGGGCGTAAGGGTAGGGAACAACGTAGCAATTGGAGCTAATGCTGTTGTTGTGGAAGATGTGCCGAACAACGCAGTTGTGGTGGGAATTCCTGGTCGAGTGATTTCCTGGGCCGGCTCAGAAGGGTATGTGACGCATACGGAATACGAATGACTGATCCCTACGGAAAGGGCCAAGCAAAGCCGATTACGACGATCGTGATTCCATAGGGCAAAAAATGGAGACAAAATTCAAATTTACGGTGTTTACACCGACATTCAATCGGGCGCATACCCTGCAGCGCGTATTCGATAGCCTGATGGGGCAGACGTATCGGAATTTTGAATGGTTGATCGTCGATGACGGATCTTCTGACGGCACGCAAGAGTTGGTTGAGAAATGGATGGATGAGGCATCGTTTCCGATTCGTTATGAATGGCAACCGAATGCCGGGAAGCATTTTGCATTCAACCGCGGGGTCGAACTGGCCGAAGGAGAGCTCTTTCTCTCAATCGATTCTGATGATGCGTGCGTACCACACGCCTTGGAACGTTTTATTTTTCATTGGCAGAATATCCCGACGGAGGGGCGCTCCCGATTTTCGGCTGTTACTGTTTTATCCGAGAACCAGCACGGACAGCTCAACGGAGACCGGTTTCCGAAAGATATTCTGGACTCTGACCCGAGAGAGCTTGTCTATCGATATCGACTCCGGGGCGACAAGTGGGGGTTTCATCTCACTGAGGTGTTGCGAAGGTTTCCGTTTCCGTTGATTGAAGGCTTGAGTTACGTTCCGGAATCGATAGTTTGGTGTGCAATCGGCAAGCGCTATCGAACGCGCTACGTCAATGAACGGTTATTGATCAACTTCCGATTGGAATCCAGCAAGAGTTCGCTGTCTTCGCAGTCGCTGTCGACTTCTTCACCGGGATTTGCGATTCGGGAAGAAATCGCACTCATTGAAGATATTGATATGTTTCACTTAGCCCCTTGGGCGTTTGCGAAGCGGGCAGCCAACTGGACAAGGTTCCGGTTGCTGGCAGGACAAGGATTCCCCAGCTTAAAGCGACTTGGTTCCTCTTACGCAAAAGCACTTGTCATCGCAATGGCGCCGCTCGGCGTGTTGATGTACTTGAGGGATTGCGTGCGCAGTCAATCTTGAACCGGGCCATTTCGCGAACGGCTTTCTTGTCTGGTAACACAGCCTGACTATCCACGGATTATGGGAAAAATCTTAGCCCTAGCATTTTGTCTGATTGGGATTCTATTCCGATCCTCGTGCGGTGCTGCCGCGGGCGAGCAGCAGGCCGAATTTCCGCACTTGCTGGTTATTAGTCAAGGCGCCAAAGATTATGGCGATCCGGTTTACCGTCAACAGCTCGCGCGTCACGACGTGGTGATCCTTGGGCTTTGGCGAGGTTGGGGGAATATCCGAGATCTGGTCGTTCGCTTGAAGCGTATCAATCCGAAGTTACTGGTTGGCCAATATACGATCCTAAATGAATCAAACGACGACCCCAAGAACGGCACCATCGAAGATGTGGTCTATAAGCTGAATCGAGAAAACTGGTGGTTGCGCAAAGCGGATGGGAGTCGCGTGCAATGGACATCCGCATACGGTACCTGGGACATCAACATCACTGAATGGACCAAGCCAGATTTTAATGGCCAGCGCTATCCAGAGTGGCTGGCACAGCGGGACTATCGGGTGTTTTTCGAGCCGGTACCAGAGTTTGACATCTGGTTTTTCGACAATGTGATGGTGTTTCCGCGGATTGCCGCTGCGGACTGGGATGGCGACGGGAAGGATGAAAACGGAAAGGATCCCAGAATCCAGGAAGCCTATCGACGCGGTCAAGTTGCGCACTGGGAAAAGGCGCGAGCACTGGCGCCAAACATGATTGTTATGGGAAACGCAGATGGCGACCTCTCTACTAAGGAGTACCGGGGACGCCTGAACGGTGATTTTCTCGAAGCGATGATGGGGAAAGCGTGGTCACCCGAAACGCTCCAGGGTTGGGACGGAATGATGAGTCGTTATCACACGGTCTTCGACAACCTGTTGCCGCCGAAACTAGTCGCTTTTAATGTAGCGGGGAAGATAGCGGATTATCGTTTTTTTCGTTATGCCTATGCGTCCTGCCTGCTCGATGATGGCTATTTTTCATTTTCAGATGATGACGCGGGGCGAGGTGTGGTTCCATGGTTTGACGAGTATGAAGTCAGGCTCGGCAAAGCGATAGACCCACCGCAAAAAGCGCCCTGGCGGAACGGCGTCTATCGGCGCCTATTCGCGAACGGTATGGCGCTTGTCAATCCAACCGACAAGCCAATTATGCTGACGCTAGGGGAGGGCTGGCGGCGCTTGTCAGGGCGCCAAGATCCGCAGACTAACGACGGTCAACCGGTCACGGCATTGACGATCCCACCGCGTGACGCCGTAGTCCTCATAAAGCCGTAACATGGCCGTCCGATAATCGTTCGAGCTTAGATGCTCGAAGCGCCCCTAATATCGGGAAATGCGGCGCACTCCATTATCCTCAGTCGAAGTGATCTGCCAATGATCGCTCGTTCTGGTTTGCAAGCGTTTGACGGCAAGGATCCGCAATGCAATCCATTGATCAGTATAAGCCCTCGAATACGCCATTCGATTTCACAAAGTATGACGGGCCTTATGAGGTAGATCGCAAAAATGTTATTGAAGCGTTGATACCCGTTGGCGACGCCGGTCCCGCGGTCGATATCGGTTGCGGCCCGGGATATTTCACTATGCAACTCTCATCCAGAGGATGGAAAACGACTTCCATCGATAGCGACAGTGAAAATATCGCAAATGCCAGCCACTATGCGGATGAAAGCCATGTGGGCGATGCCTTGAGTGTTCTGTCCGCACTACCGGGTGATCACTATGGTTTCGCTGTCGCCCTGGAGATCATTGAACACATGCCGCCTAGCCGCGGTGAGGCGCTGCTGAAGCATATCCATCGAGTCCTTAAGCCAGGTGGGCGGTTGATTATTTCTACACCCAATCGGTTTTCGCCTGAAGGCCTCGGCGGTTATTACTGGAGTGAAAAAATAAGAAGGGCGGGAAAATGGCAGGCGTGGGATCCCACGCATGTACACATTTACTCATCGGGCGAGATTCTGCACCTATTGAAATTGAACGGATTTGTAGTGGACCGCATAACTGGCTACTACTACGCAGGACGACTGCCAGTTATCGGACGTTGGCAGTTACCACTCAAACAGTCTAAGCGTTTCCCGTTCAACCGTATGGGATTCAATGTGATTGTTGAATGCCACAAGCAGTAAAAGAACAATACGGGTCTTGTGATGTCGACGGGCGAGTACTTTATAGAGATCAAGAGGCGGGGAAAGATGCTGTCTGACTGCCTCCACCAGGTCACGACACCTGCGCCTGAAGTCGTTGTCGCGGCTTAGAAGTGCCCTCATGGCGCTGGAAGATATCCTGCATCCACTACTTTCGGCCTACGTCGCTTCGCCTCAGTGGGTGAAGTCATCGGTCGGGACGCTTTATTCCGCATTGCCAAGTGGGATTAAGTATGGACGACAGTATTCCCGGTTTGAGCGAGAACTTGAGCGCGGCAGGCACCTCAACGAGATTGAGAACGAAGTGGAGCGCAAGCTACAGGCCACTTTGGAAGTGGCGCTTAAAACGGTTCCAGCGTTTCAGTCCAGCCGGCACTTGCTGTACGCCGGGCTTGCGCCGTGTGAAATATTGGCTCGTTTGCCCTTCTCTGACAAGGCAAGCATCAAGGTAGACGTTGGTTCGTTCTCGTCGTCCTCGTACCAAAAACGTGATCGCCTTCGCATGTTCACCGGTGGGTCTACTGCACACCCAATGATGTTCTATGCGCACAAGCATGTGACACGCCCGAAAGAGCGCGCCTATTTCGCCGACTTTGACCGTCGGGCGGGTTTGCACGGGCAGGATGTGATTCTGAGCCTTCGTGGGCGCACGGTGCGCTCAGCTAACAAGCTGGGCGGCCGCTTGTGGATGTACGAGCCGATTAAGCGACATCTTATTCTGAGCAGCGACCATCTTGAAGCGCGCTATATGACCGAGTATGTGAAAGCGCTGAAAGAATGGAAGCCGTCGTTTATTCAAGCGTTTCCGTCGGCGCTTTATCCGCTTGCGAAGTGGCTTGACGAACATCCAGAGCCTGATATCACTTCACGCGTAAAAGGTGTCCAATTAAACTCGGAAAATGTCTATCCATTCCAGATGGATTTGCTGCGGCGGGTATTTTCCTGCTCCGTCCTGAAGGGGTATGGCCACACCGAGCGTGTCCTGCTTGCTGCTTCAATGCCAGACGATGACCGCTATTGTTTCTGGCCGCTTTACGGATATCTGGAATTGGTCGATCCGTCGGGCAAGCCGATCACCGAGCCGGGTGTGCTGGGCGAAATCGTTGGCACCAGTTTCGATAATTTTGTCATGCCATTCGTACGCTATCGCACGGGCGACTTCGGCGCGTGGTCGGATAGCGCGCATCCGGAACTGCCTGGATACCCGGTGCTGGAGCGCATCGAGGGGCGCCTACAAGAATTCGTCGTTTGCCGCGACCAGCGTTTGATATCCATTTGTACACTGGGCGCAGCACATTTTTCTCAACTTGCCGACGTGGATGCGATCCAGTACGAGCAGTACGAACCGGGCTACCTCGTTTTGAACATCGTCTCGCAGAGAGAGGTTGCGCCAGAAACCGTACGAAAGATCCAGTCGGCCTTGGTCGAGAAAACACAAGGCGGGTGTGTCGGGGCGATCAAACGCGTAGAACGCATTCCGCGCACTGCCAGGGGCAAGCAGCAGATGCTCATCCAGCACCTCGATATTTCGGGGTATCTCGGTGCGGCCTTCATAGAAAACTCTGGCGCATGACGTCGGCGGGGGAAGTTTTGACGCTGAGCTCCTCGCGCGATCACATGGCGCGCACCGTGCGACGGCAATTCGAACCTGGACAATCACTGCGTATGACTCCTCAGTGTGAAGCCGCCATTCGCGAGCTTGGCATCGTACCAGGCTCTCCAATTCCGGATGGCAGCCGGGCATGAGTACGACTTTTTTTCGCGAAAAGATTTTCTGGCGGATCAATCGGCTTCGCTGCATGTCCCTGAGCGAGATAGGGCACCGCATCCACGAGGCGGCGCGTGCGAAGCTGCAACGTCATGGAGCGCTCACCGCCAGACGGGTGCCGGCCGCAGAAGCAAACGATGGATTGTGTCGCTGGTTGTCTATGCTCCCCACGGTTGCTCCAGCACCCTACATTAAGGCAGCGGCCACCATTGCGGACGGATGGCTAGACCTGTTTGCGCTGCATCGTGTTCGGCTCGGCCGCCCTCCATGCTGGAATCGCGACCCTTATAGCGGTACCGAGTTTCCAGTTAGCTTTGGGCTGCAGCTCAATTACCGCAGTCTTGGCGGTGGGGCGGACATCAAGTATGTATGGGAACCCAATCGGCACTTGCAACTGGTGACCATCGCCCAAGCTTATGCCCTCACAGGTAGTCAGGAGCACTTGGAAGCGTTGCGTTTACAGATTGAGTCGTGGTTGGACCAATGTCCCTACTTGCTTGGGCCGAATTGGTGCAGTTCTTTGGAAGCAGGAATCCGCTTGATCAACTGGTCTATCGCCTGGCAACTCATCGGCGGTGGCGAGTCACTGTTGTTCGCAGGCGCAGCCGGTGCTGATCTGCGCGACAGATGGCTGGTTGCGATTTTTCAGCATATGCACTTTATTCGCCATCGTTTCTCACGATATTCCTCAGCTAACAATCATCTCATCGGTGAGGCGGCGGGTCTGTTCGTCGCTGCGATGACGTGGCCGATCTGGCCGGATGTTCGGGTATGGGGTGTGACAGCGCGCTCAATACTTGATCGCGAGGTGCTGTTACAAAATGCGCCCGATGGCGGGAACCGCGAGCAGGCGTTCGCATACCAGCAATTCGTGCTGAGTTTTCTGCTGGTCGCGGGTTTGGCGGCGCGCTCGGGAGGTGCCGATTTTGGGGGACCTTACTGGGCGCGAGTAGAGGCCATGCTCGAATTCATTGCGTCAGTAATGGATACCGGCGGCAATGTCCCTATGGTCGGCGATGCCGACGATGGCCTCGTGATGCGCCTCTCTCAAGAAACGGATTGGTGCTCCTTTCGCTCGCTACTGGCGACAGGGGCTGTGTTATTTCGTCGGCGCGATTTTTGCGCCAAAGCCGGGCGCTTGGACGAACAGACGGTCTGGTTGCTGGGTGATAGTGCGCGCGAGACGTTCAGCAAGTTGAACGCTGAACCGGTCGGATTGCCGGTGCGCCGTAGCTTCCCTGACTCCGGATACTGCATTCTGGGCGATCGGTTTGAGACGTCGGACGAAGTTCGCGTTGTAGCCGATGCCGGGCCGATAGGCTACCTGAGTATCGCCGCTCATGGCCATGCCGATGCGCTGTCCATAACCCTGTCGGTCGGCGGCAAAGAGTTTCTCGTCGATCCAGGCACCTATGCGTATAACACCGAAAGGAAGTGGCGCGACTATTTTCGCGGCACCACTGCCCATAACACCGCCTGTGTGGATGGCGCGAATCAGTCGGAAGCGGGCGGTAACTTTATTTGGCTGCGCAAGGCGAAATCCATGCTTGAGTCCTGGCGCTCTGATGCGGACAGCGACGTGTGGATCGCAAGTCATGATGGTTATCAGCGCCTGGACGACCCGGTCGTTCACCGCCGCACACTGCACTACGCCAAGACCTTGCAAAGACTGACAGTTACGGATGAGATTTCGTGCGCAGGCCTGCACAAGGTCGATATCAACTGGCACTTTTCTGAGCAATGCGATGTGCGCGAAAGTGAAGGCCGGCTGAGGGTGAGTCGCGATGGACACGAAATCGCACTGGAAATGCGTGCGAAGTCGGCAGTCTTGAGTCTGTGGCGGGGAAACGAAGAGCGGCCCGCCGGTTGGGTATCGCGCCGTTTTGGCCTCAAGACGCCAGCCTGGACGGCAAACTGGCACGCTGAAATTGTGGGCCCGGCAAGCTTTGTGACCGTGATCGATGTGGAAGGCACAACGTCGTGAATAAGATGGGGCCTTCTGAGAAGTTACAAATGTGCCAAGGGAATATCCTGGCGTTCTGGACCGATTTTCATTGGCTTGACTGCGCTTTTTGCAGCTACGTCAAAAAGTACAGGGATATTGCGAATTGACGGGCGATACACACGCGCATGGGTCGGGGGGAGGGCATCGTGTTATTGCAATGATCGGCACTGAGATTAACGGCAGGGGTGGGGTTGCGTCGGTTGTCCAGGAATATAGGAACTGGGGACTTTTTGATCGATGGCCCATCATTTACGTCAGGTCGCACGTAGATGCTTCGCGCGCGCCTAAACTTTTTGCGTTTATCGCAGCGTTCTGGCGCTTCAGTTGTTTGCTCGTTGGCCGCTCGCTGGCAATGGTACATGTCCATGCATCTTCCGATGCCAGCTTTTGGCGAAAGGCTGTATTTTCTCTAGTAACGATAGTGGCCCGGAGGCCGCTTGTATTCCACTTGCATGGTGGTGACTTCGATGGCTTTTATGCACGAAGAGCCGGCGCTATCGGTCGTGTTCTTGTTCGATTCATCTTTCGCCACAGTGAGGTCGTTATCGTTCTGTCTTCTCAGTGGTCAGACAGGGTGCATTGCCTTGCTCCTAATGCTTCTGTACAAATTGTCTACAACTCTGTAGCGCACGTTGCCAATGAGGCGCCGGGCAAGAATCCGAATGCTTTGCTGTTCCTGGGACGACTCATTCGGGATAAAGGCTTTTTTGATTTGCTTGACGCGTTGGTCGAGGTAAAGAAAACCTATCCAGCGGTGCGACTTTATTGCGGTGGTGCGATTACTGAAGTCGCTGTCGAGGCGATACGTGCCCGTGGGCTACAGCGCGAGGTCGAATTGCTCGAGTGGATAGAGGGGAACGAAAAACTGCGCTGGCTGGATCACTGCGGTGTCTTTGTATTGCCGTCGTATTTCGAGGGCCTGCCGGTCAGTCTGCTGGAGGCCATGGCTCACAGCAACGCGGTGATCGTGACGCCCGTGGGCGGCGTTACCGATGTTGTTACCGACGGTGTGGAGGGCTTGCTAGTGAATCCAGGTGACATACCCTCCTTGGCTAAAGCGATTAGTACTGTCGTGGGCCAGCCTGAGCGTGCGGCCCAGATGCGGAGGGCGGCCAGGCAAAAGATTATGGGTGGCTTTTTGCACGAGCAAAACATAGGTCACATAGAAAAAATATACGGACGCCTGTTATCGAGGGCCGAGCCTGGCTCCATCGATAGCGTTTGATCCTGCTTCGTTCGGCTCAGGGACTTCATAATGTGTGGTATCGCCGGTTATTTTTCGTTGGATGCTAGTCATGCCTTGGTGGATGGGGCAGCCATACTAGCCTCGTTAAGACAGCGCGGGCCGGACGCGAATGGGGAAATGCGATTAAGCCTAAAGGGTGGCGGGGGCGCGTGGCTGGGCCACACTCGCCTCTCGATTCTCGACCTGACTTCTGCAGGCCAGCAACCGATGACAAGCAGGGACGGACGCTGGCTGATTACTTTCAACGGCGAAATTTACAACCATCTCGATCTTCGCAAACAGCTTGCTAACTCATGGCGTGGCCACTCCGATACCGAGACCCTGGTGGAGGCGTTATCTCAATGGGGCCTGGCGGGGACGATTTCGAAGCTAAACGGTATGTTCGCCTTCGCCGCTGTCGATCATCAAGAACAAAAACTTTATCTGGTGCGCGACCAGTACGGCATTAAGCCGCTCTATTTCTCGTCGAAGGGTGGGCGCTTCGCATTCTGTTCGGAACTTCGAGGCCTACGCCAACTCAGCAAGCAGCCTTTTGCCGTTGACCGCGAGGCCTTGCAGACTTATCTGACGTTGCGGTATGTGCCATCGCCATCAACGTTGATTGAAGGGCTACAACGTCTAGAGCCGGGGCACACGCTTGAGATCGATTTTACTGGATTGAAATTGATAAAAAAGCCGCATGTGTATGCACCGATCCAGAAGTTCTCCGGTAATTTTGACGATGCGACGCAGACGTACCTGCAAGAATTTCACCGTTCGGTCGAACGTCAGCTATTGTCGGATGTGCCAATCGGCATATTGCTCTCCGCTGGCATAGATTCGGCCATGGTGGCGGCCAGTGCTCGGCATCTGGGGCGACGGTTGCCCTGTTACTCCATCGGCTTCGAGGGCAGCCCTGTCGAATGCGAACTTGAAGGCGCTCGCCACACTGCCGAAGTGCTCGGGCTACCGTTCACCGAAGTTCGCGTTGGTCCCGAGGACATCTGGCGGAGCTTGCGCCCTTCTCTTGCGTCCGTCGAGGAACCGCTGGGCACAACTTCGATACTGCCTATGTGGAACCTCATTCAGCGCGCCCGACAAGATGTCGAGGTTGTATTGACAGGGCAGGGGGGCGACGAGCCCTTAGGTGGTTATCGGCGCTATCAAGGAGTTCTTTGGAGCGATCATGGGGTAACGCGAGCACTCTCGGGTTTGGCGCCCACTGGCTGGATGCGTGGGTTCCGCAATGAATCGCTATGGCGTGCTATCCGCGGCATTGCAGAACGGAAACGCGCAAAAAGTTTCCGTTTTTTTTATGAATTGTTTGATGACGTCGACCGACTGCATTTAAGCAATCGCGCAGACTGCGGCGACGCCGATCGTCGTATCCAGTACTGGCTCGACGTACTAGGCGGCGAAAACAGCGACGCGACAGCCGCAATGATGGCTGTGGATATGCGTATGAACTTGCCCGACGATTTGCTCTTGTATGGCGATAAGGTGTCCATGGCGCATTCATTGGAGACGAGGGTGCCCATGCTTGATTTCGAGCTAGTGCGTTTTGTTGAGAGCCTCCCGCGCCAATATCGAACTGCGCCTGGCCGGGGGAAAATTGTTCATAAGCGGGCAGCACGACTGTTTTTACCTAGCGATATCATCAACCGTCCCAAGCTTGGTTTCGAAGTGCCTTTTAGCGAATGGATACGCGGCGCCTGGAGGGACAGAGTTGCCTCATTGATCGCAGAAAAGGGATGTGCGTTGGATGGACTCCTGAATTTACGAGTGATTCGCGCCCTGTTGTCCGATCACTGCGAATCTGGCCGCAATCGTGGCCGGCAGATTTTTGCGTTGCTGTCTCTGGCAATATGGATTGAGCAAAACGCATCAATAAACTGACGCCTCTATAGCCCAAGTGTGGTTTCGCTCGACTTCTGTTGGACGCACTCCGCAGTCTTCAAAGTCCCGCAACATTGCCCTGTAACAATACTAGTGTGGTTTCCATGTCTCGGCTATTTGTCGAGGGGGGCGATCTAAGCCAACTAACATCGCACCGATGGTTTGCTCGAACTGTTAAGCCAAAAAGCCAATTCGACATTGACCTGTGCGGCTTTGCAGCGGTGCTTATCGTCAAAATATTGATAAAAGGGAGTGCATCGCAATGGGGACACCGGCAAGCGTCTCGCCGAGGGTCGAAATCATGGGGTGTGGCGTCGACAATCTCGACATGGAAGAGACGCTACAGACAATCGAATCCTTCGTGAAGTCGGGCCAGCCGCATCAGCATGTGGTGGTCAACGTCGACAAAATCGTCAAGGCGCACTGGAATCCCGCGTTGCGCGAAATCATCAATCGCTGCGACTTGATCAATGTCGACGGCATGCCGGTGGTATGGGCATCGCGGTTGCTCGGAAAGCCGCTCAAAGCGCGCGTCGCCGGGGTTGATCTTTTCGAAGCACTCGTCGAACGCGCGGCGGTGCGCGGCTGGCGCGTGTATTTCCTTGGGGCACGGCTGGAAGTTGTTGAAAGTGTTTCGCTGACGCTGCTACAGCGCCATCCCCGCTTGCGGATCGTCGGTTATCGGGATGGCTATTGGACAAGTGCTGAGGAAGGCGGCGTGGTCGCGACAATCAAGGCGGCGCAGCCGGACCTGCTTTTCGTGGCAATCAGTTCACCTAAGAAGGAAGAGTTTCTCGCCCGCTATCAGGCAGAAATGCAAGTCCCCTTCGCGATGGGCGTCGGCGGTACTTTCGATGTGGTGTGCGGCCTCACCAAACGCGCGCCCCTTTGGATGCAGCGCAACGGTCTGGAATGGTTTTATCGCTTTTTGCAGGAACCGCGGCGCATGTTCCGCCGCTATTTCGTTGAGGACATGTATTTCTTCCTGCTGCTGGCTCGCGAAGTGTTCAGCCCGTCGGCGCTGCGGCGTCGTTTTTCACGATAAACAATATGCAGAACGTTTCAAGTCGCACTGTCCTGGCCGACGCAGGATTTATGTATAGCCCAGATTCCCACGCTGCGGCTACAGCGGCCGCAAACGCACACTAGCCAAGCCCACCGAGCAAAACGTCGCCGCCATCTTCCGCCGCCTGCACCGCCTGAACGCGGTTGCGCATGTCACTCATTCAGGGGGTACGAATGTTGCACCCGCGTCCGCCCACGCGACCCCATCAGACGTCGTCCTTCCTCCCGCCAACCCCGTATCCCCAATTCCACCTCCACCTCCACCTTCCAACTCATCCCAATTCCTCAGCTGATGCGCGGGCGGCGGATGACGAAAGCCCGCCATCCGTCGAATCCCCGCCGCCGCGAGGTCCAGCACCTCCAAGATAGGCCCCTTCAAATCAGTCACCTCCCGCGTGCCGAGGTTCGTCGTCACCACCCTCACCAGTTCCTTTTCAAAATCCCGCGTCACACCCACCAGGAATTGCTCCCGCTTCGGCAGCGCTCTAGGCCGTTGCAAATGAAGGCCGCTAGGCAGCGCCAAGGTCCTCAACACCCACGAATTGGCAAACCCCGCCAAGGGCTTCCTTGGAAACAGACACCCCGTCTCGGCTGCCACATACAGCGCCACCGCCGCCGAGCGGGAGATCCCCGCCCGGCAATGCACGACCAGGTCAAAGTCGTACTCCGCCGCATCCAGGTTCTGCACAAAGCGGATCAGCCTCTTAGCATGCCGCAGATCAAACAACACCCAGGACCTGTCAGTCTCTGGGGCATCAGGAACCGAGTCATCAATACCCGGCTCATCCACATCGTGAAACACCAGCCGAAGCATGCGATCCTCCGGCAACGCCAGCAGCGCTGGCGTGCTCTCCGGCTCAGTAATGCTGATAATCGCCAGGTCAGTTCTATCCGCCAAAGCTTCCGCCTTGGCACGGGACATGAAATCAACGCGTCGTATCGTCATTTGCAGTCTCCCTCAGTGTCCAAACGACAAACTCTTCACCGCCCGCACCAGATCACCCCGGCTCAGACCCCGTTCCAGCACACTCGACTGTGTCCGTTCGGCGATGGCGATGTTCACCGCCTCCTGCAACGCCACCCGGATATCCGCGATACTCGAGCCCATAAGCGTCGCCACGGCGAACTCCACCGTCACGCCTGCCTCCACCGGCAGACTCAATCCCGCCAGCCAGGTCGTCACATACTCCGCAATCTCCACGTCCCCCGGCAGCGCAAACTCGATCTTCACCGGGAAGCGTCTGACCGACGCGCTATCAAACAAGTCCGGATTGTTCGTCGCTGCGACGAACAACACATCCGGTACCCGTCCTCCCGCCCCATCCAGCAGCGTCAGCAACTTGTTCGTCGCCATCTTGGTGTGCGGTGAGTAATTCCGATCTGCCAGGATGTCATCCGCCTCATCGATGAACACCATGGCGGGTCGTAAGTCGGAAGCCCGTGCTATGAGCTTGTCCATGGCATCGTCACTACGCACCAGGTCTTGGCCGGTTGTTGGAATGAAGGTCCAGCCCGTGGCTTTCGCCAGCGCCTGGGCACACAAAGTCTTGCCGGTCCCCGGCGGTCCATAGAACACGGCCCCCGCCTGCAAGGCGCCCCCAGCCCGCTCCGTCCCCTCGATATCCTGCATCATTGACGAGAGGCAAAAGCTATTGTTGATCAGTTCCATGTGTGGCCTCCATGAGTGGTTGGTTTGAAGCTGGGATGGGGCAGGGCAGGACTACTCGGCCGGACCTGAATGTCCAGTACCGCCGGGGCGCCTAGCGTCCAGTGCAATAGTCCGCTGGTCTCTTCACGGACGAGCTGCGGAAATGTAGTGGCGAGCTGATTGCGCTCGGCCATTCCCACGCCCATGCCAGAGCCGACTTCAGCACCATTCAACTGCAGGTGATAGATCACGCGTCGGCCGGCATTGCGCCAGTCGTAGCCGGCGTCCAGTGTCAGCGACTGGCAACCAGGAATACGGACGCAGACCTGCTCAGCGTGTTGTTGGGCGGGCTCGCCCGAGAGGGTGTAACGGGCCAGGCCATCGCTGAGTGCCAGAAGCGCCATGGCGCCCGATACCGCGAGTGAAACGCCGGCCACCGTGAGGCCGGTCCATCGTGCAAGAGGTGTTTCCATTTAAGACTCCATCGTGGTGAATCACGATGTCATCCTTGCAGAAAGTCCAAATCGCGCAACTTCCAAATCGGGAAGTGGTCAGGGCGGAAGCCTGTCAAGCGAACCTATTGACCTAAAGAGAGGAACCAAAATGAAACGCTATCGCGCGTACTTGATCGGACTCGCCGCACCTTGCATTGCCGCACCGTTGATGCCGACGCATCCGATCTATTTCATGTTGGCGATGCTGACGCTGGTCACCGTGACGCTGGCCTTACTAAACGGCATGGTGTGCGTTGAACGGTAAAGGGGGAGGGTGGTGTTGCACACCGCCTGACGCTGCGGTGCGCGGAACCCTGGGTGCTCAAAGGTGGCGGGGTGGTTTGCTACAGACACACGCCAAGGACATCAGCGGTCTGTTGCGCGCTTTGCGCTTGCTGCTACGATAGAAATGAACATTGACCAATTCGATAAGGAGAGTCATGAACATGTTGCTCGCAGAGTTCTGGACTGGCTTCCGACAAGAAATGCAGCCACTGCGTAGTGCGCTGGCTAGGGTGCTGACCGCGATCACGGGTCTGACGATCCTTGGTCTGGCCGGGCTGGGACTCGTCAGCCTTGGCCAGGCTATGGGGGAGCCCTACGGATCGCTGGTTGGTGCCACCGGTGAGGCGCTGCTGATTGTTGGTGCGCTATTTGCGCTGCTCAGTACCGTTCAGGCGTGGTGGGGGTTGTTCAAAGACGCCGGATATCTGGGCAGGACTCAATAACCCGCCTCGAGGGGCAGGGCGTGATGGCCGATATTCATTGCCCATCGTCAAGCTTAGGCGTTGCTTGGGCATCCTGCATATCTGCCAGTAGCGTATCGACGAGGAGGGTCACGGTGTCCGCCGCCGCATCGATCTGTTGCATGCGGCTCAGGTGACCGAGTAACTTAGCCTCCGGCGTATCCTCGGCTTCCCAGGCTGCTGCGGTCTTGCGCAGTTGGCGGTTGTATTCTTCGACGGTCGTTGGTATGTGGGTACAGCCGGTGTTGGTCTGGTGGCGTTGCTGTTCTGCTGCGGTCAAGCGGAGGTGGTTGCCGTGGCGGATCATGGGGATGACATCCTTGCAATTGGGGCATGCGAAAATCATAGCAGGTAGTCGGGGTTTGGCATCCCGGGCGATCGGGGCGATCACTTTATGAATGTTACAGCGGCACGCGACAAAGCCGTCGGATGAGCAGATTTAAAATGAGCATCGAAACAAAACCCATGCACCTCACCTCTGTTGGCGGCAATGTGTTTGCCGACTTGGGGTTTGAGCCAGCGGAAGCCGTTGCCTTGAGGCGGATTCGAAACGAATCATCGCAGAAAAGCTGGCCATCACTGAGCGGGGGCGCTCGCTCGACGGCGAGGTAAAGTTAATCGACTCGGTCTGAAAAAAGATTCCGCACCCTCGGGCGGTGTCCGTTGCGCATGTTTGGCTGAGCCCAACACCTACGGCCTTACCCGCGTCCGGTGCTAGCGGGATGTTTTGGAAACATGGTGGAAATCGCCGCGCACTCAACAATCATCTCGCGCGCTGAGAAGGTGAATAGCGACTCTGTCCTTGTTCTGGCTCCGCTGGATCAGAAAGAGTCACTGTCGGATAGGCAGCTCAGACAGGGCTATTGCATACGCATCTGCCGTAAACGCTGGAGAAAAATAGTTCACAGACAGTGTGTTATGACAGGACCTTCCACTTCCACTGTGTAGAAAATGTGCAACACAAACGTCAAAAGCAAGCCTAAATCGACCACTTAGTGAAAACTGCGTGGCGGGCGTGTTCTCATTAAGTTAATGATTTAAATATTAGATATAATTGCTAAAGCTGGTTCGAACTGCCGGCGTACCTGATTGTGATTCCAGTTGTCGCGGGTTCGAGTCCCGTCGTCCACCCCAAATACTTT
>Ga0335397_10000224_pt1 | contig 67643 bp, 48 predicted proteins | sample MAT04_FD_205740 | JGI IMG/M metagenome (GOLD analysis project Ga0335397, IMG submission 205740) | Freshwater microbial communities from Lake Fryxell liftoff mats and glacier meltwater in Antarctica - MAT-04 (spades assembly) (version 2) ...
GGCATGTCCGGCGCTTCGTCTTTTATTTGCTTCAGCAGATCCAGCGTCCGCTGATAGTCGGCATTGCGACGGACCCGATGATAAAGTCGAGGCACCGTTTCTGTATTGTGATTGAAAACATCCGGACGCGATTCAATCACACGGCTGATCGCTCGACGATTCCCCAGGAAGTCGGGCGTCAGGACTTCCACCTGTGCTCCGGTGAGTTCCCGAACTGCCAGAACTGTGCGATACCAGTGATCTGCGCCACCGTCCGGTAGATCATCCCGAGTCACGGATGTCAACACGACGTACTTCAGGCCAAGGCGGGCAGCAGCTTCCGCAACACGTTCTGGTTCATCGAGTTCCAGGCGTTCTGTCTTGCCTTTCGGTACGGAGCAGAATCCACACGGTCGCGTACAGACGTTGCCACCGATCATAAAAGTCGCCGTTTTCTGCGACCAGCATTCGGTGCGATTCGGACACTTCGCACTTTCACACACCGTTTCCAGACGCAGGTCGGAAATCACGTCGCTGGTGTAGGCCATGCCAGCTTGTGGCAGAGGTCGTTTCAACCAACGCGGAAGCCGTCGCCGCGGTGCGTCGGGCGAAACCATGGCGCTGAGTGGCACGATGTTAAGCGGCCCGGTGTGCGAAGTGGCTGCTGGCGAAGTCGCATCAATCTGCGGCTGGTTGAGAATTGGCAAACTTGTCATGAATCTGGGTTCGTGTTCGTTTGAGAAAAGGATGACCGGTGTGCAGATGATAATCCGGATAGCCCAGTTGTGTACACAGGTGCTGAACCAGAGCGGAGCGGACTTGCGGCATCTGAGTCAGTCGGACTCGTTCGGCATTCAGGGATGAGACACGTTGCCCCAACAAGCCACGACCGATACTACGAGCGTCGTCCAGTCGACAGCTCACATTCAGAAAGACACCAAAACTGGTGACACCGTCGTCCACATGAATTCCCAGTTCCGCCACGACGCCGTGTCGTCCACAGACGGACGTTGGATCTTCTGCCGGACTTGACGCGATCACCTGAACCTCATGGCAGGTGTTAATCACCGCCTGTTTCAGGCAACATCGGAACGCCGCTTCATCCAGACCGCATTCTGCCAGCGAAACGACAACGTATGCTGCAATCTGTCCTGGCTGATGCAGAATGGCATGACCGTCGCGACGCACCTTGTGAACAGTGATCAGTCGGGATTCCAGGTCACGTGATGATTCAGGAAGTTCAAGAAGACTGGCACCCATCCCGACGGTTACGGTCGGAGGATGTTCGCAGATCAGGATTGCGGCATTCGTGCGGCTTTGACAACGCACTTCATGCACCATAAGTTTTTGCAGGGCCAGAACGGATGGCAGATCGACGGCACCCAACAGCCGAACTTCGGCGGTTGTCAGTGTTTTGCTGGTGAATTCATCCCAGTCGATCGTCATCGTCGTCTGCTGCCAAAAAGCGATAAAATTCGGTGAAATAGAATTCGGCATTGTATGCGCGACGCTGGACAGGCTCCACAAACGTTGGCCGCAGGTTTGTAATTATCTTACCATCTGATCGAGTTGACTGAATTCGAGTCTGCGACGCCGCAAACCCGCTGCGTAACCTGCCCCTGGTCGGCGGAAAGTCAAGGCAAATGCGGTAATTTTTGTCTGCCGTCTTGCAGTTAGTCGCAACTTATGAAATGCTGCGGATACTCTGCAACTGTCCAGGTGAGGGAGCGTCTGCCTTCGACGACGCTTCGCAACGTGTTTTGAACACCTTAACATTCGCGTCGAACAGAATTCGTTCCTATGAAGGTGGTGCTTGAACTTCAGGATCAGCCATCCAATGTCCGTCGGATCACGATTCGACATGATATTGTGATCGGGCGAGGTTCTGACTGTAACTTGCGTCTTTCAGCTCCGCAGGTCAGCCGCCGTCACTGTTTTCTGCGCGTTGGGCGAGATTCCGTTTCTGTCACAGACCTTGACAGCAGCAACGGAACGTTTGTCGATGGCAGGCGGATCACTGCCGGCAAACGATGCGACATTGCTGATGGCGTTCAACTTGCCCTGGGGCCAGTCAAGTTTACCGTCCATCTGCGAATAGAAGCCGTAGCCGACGGCGGAAGATCCAGGTCGATGTTGGACGATTCGTCGGTAGTACGCGGTGACGATTCCGGACATAAATTTGCAGCATCACACTCAATTAACGACGACAGTGTCACCGTGGATGGGCGAACTCGCGAACCGCATGCCGGTGATCCGGTGGATTGCTCAGTAGAAAATGGCGGGGATTCGGCAGAACCCTATGCAGCCACCGACGAAGAGCTCGCCGGGCAATTCTCCGTATCCGGTATTGGCGAGATTCTTTCTTCAGATCCGGATCCAATGGACAGTCGACTGGAAATTGTCGATTTTGGTCGACGGCTTTCCGAAGAAACCTCGAACAATGACGAATCACGCGCTGCCGCTCGCGGTGGAATTTCCAGCAGACCAAAAACAGTTGAAAAGGATGCGCTGGATTGGGATTCTGCGGATTCGTCAGGTGTCGTCGATGTCTTCAGCATCGTGGACGATTCGTCCGTAAACTGCAGTGCAGATGACATCGCAAACGCCGAGTCGAACGAATCCGGCCTTCCTGTGAAGAAGGAAACTGGCGACAACGCAGCGGTTGCTGAGACCGCGATTACTGAGACTACGGAATCTGCCGAAAACAGTGACGACGAGATTGATCCGAATCGCCAGAATATCCTCAAAGGCTCGTGACAACTTTTTCCCATGCAGAAGCCTCCTCGAAAAATCACGGTTCCCGCGTTCCGTGAACTGGCCGCTCAGGGCCAGAAGCTGACCATGCTGACGGCCTATGATTACCTCTGGGCTGGAATTATGGACGAAGCCGGAGTTGACAGCATTCTAGTCGGTGACAGTCTGGCCATGGTTGTCCAGGGACGATCCACAACACTGCCCGTGACTCTCAACGAGATGATTTATCACGGCGAACTCGTCACTCGCGCAGTTCGTCGCGCGCTGGTTGTTGTCGATATGCCGTTTATGTCGTATCAGGTCAGCCCGAAACAAGCCGTCCGCAACGCCGGCCGGATTATCAAGGAAACAGGCGCGGATGCTGTGAAGCTGGAAGGCGGAGCGACCCAGTGCGAAACAATCCGAGCGATTGGCCGAGCAGAAATCCCCGTGATGGCTCATGTGGGCATGAGACCACAAGCGGTGCGACAACTCGGCGGTATGGGCAAAGTCCAGCGCGACGAACAGCAACTGCTCAACGACGCCCGCGCGGCAGAAGACGCTGGCGCATTCGCCATCGTGCTGGAACTCGTGCCTCAGGACATTGCCGAGCGAATCACAAAGGCACTGTCGATCCCCACGATTGGAATCGGTGCCGGTGCCGGATGCAGCGGCCAGGTACTGGTCGGCCCGGACATGCTGGGGCTGAACCCTGGCTTCCAGCCAAAATTCCTGAAACAGTTCGCGGACCTGCGAAATCAGGCAGCGATCGCTGTACAGAATTACATCAAGGAAGTTCGGGATGGCTCATTCCCCGACGCCGAGCACTCACATTAGGCGAGCAGTCAGTCCCCTGTTGACCTAAGGATCCTCGATCAATAATTGTCTCGTTTCTCAACCCCGCCCGCCGAAGGCAGGGAGGGGTCGGGCCGAGCGAAGCGATGGTCCGGGGGAGGGCCGCCGCGAGTTGTAAATTCTGGATTGGATTCGGATTCGACGTCGGACGTGAATAGATCGAACGTTGTGTTCGAGCGTTCCTACGAAGCAATCGGTCTGTCCGTCTCACCATAATTCAGACGCGGCAGTAAACTCAAGCCGGATTCCTGTTGTTCGATCGCCTGAGCAGCCCAGCCGACAAGCCGAGCCATGCCGATAACAATTGATTGTCGTTCCGGGGGGATATCCAGCAACGTCATCACTTTCGCCGACATCCAATCGACCGTTGGAAAACACTGATCGGTCGCCAGAACTTTTTCCAGCCGTGCAGCACAGCCTGCAAGCCGAATTCGATCGCTGCTTCCCAGAAGCGTCATGACAGTGCCCGCCAGAATGTCTGCGCGGAGATCGTCATTTGATGAAGAAAAGCCGAATGGCACAGGCTGTCCTTCACGACGTCGCCACCACGCTTCCGCCTGACTGGGATCATGAAATGTCTGCAATAACTCGCTGACCCACAGGTAAGGGTCATTCCGCAACTGCGAGACAAAGACGGTTGCTGCCGATTGCAACGCGGCCATGATATGCGTCGTCGCACTTGCGGCAAAGCGCGCAGTGAAGCAGGCTGGTCGCATCTCCGTCAGGCACTGGCAAATCATCAGCGTGTTCATCGCGGCATCTTCAGCCGCTGATGGTCGCTGATTCGAGCGACGCAGGCGAGTCAGCAATCGACCGGCCCAGGAAAGTTCTGTCTCATCCGACGACAATTCGGTCTCAATGTGCCCGCCGTCCGCAATGGCATCGCCCAACCCGGCAGACAGGATGATTGGCAATTGAGCCAGCAAGCGTAAAATTCGCGATTGCGCGGCGGCCTTGGAATTGTCCTGCGGTGTCGGATCAAAAAACGAAAGCAGGGAAATGCACAATGGGAAAGAATCCAGTGGTCGAGCTGACAACGGAAGATGCGAAACCATCTCCAGCGCCGAGCCATCGATCACCGCAGAATCTGCCATGATCGAACAACTGTCAGCCAACTCTTCTTCCGTGGGAAGTGTCTGATGCAGCAGCAGCCAGAGGACTCGTTCAAATGACGGCTGCGTGATGAGGTCATCAATCGACTCCCCACAGTAGGAGACGGATGAGTCTCCGAAAGACAGCAAGAATGTCGTTCCGCAAACGATATTCGCCAGACCGGATCCGTTCACCGTCGAGTTGACACGGATGTCATTGACAAGTCGCTGGAGTCCCTTCATCAGTTGCGAAGCAGGTTGAGCTGATTGATCCATTGAGTCAGATTCCTTTCCTGGTCATCAATAAGACATCGTCATTCCGTTTGTACTGCGACTTTCAGGAAGAATCATTCTTCCCGGCTGTCGCGTTTGGTTCACCAGTCCTGGTGGGGGAGGCCAATGTAGCGTGTCAGAAACCGGCTGTGAATCAACTCACGACCGCCTGGCAGGATGCGGCGTTGAGGAAAGACGGGCGGTTAGTTGTCGGAGAGTGGGGGCTGAGCGACTAAAATGCGAATTCAAAATTCGTGATTTCCAGATAGCCAGGAAATGACTGTGGAGCTGGAGGATTGATGATGGTGTCGCTGCCTGGTCCGCCATCGATCACCAGCGGACCAAAAAATGGATTTGGTTCGTCTGTCGCGATATCGACGAAGTCTGTACCGCCGGCAACGGGTCGCAAAAGGGCGGGTCGCAAAAGGGGACATTCTACTTATCTGAGGGGTCGCAAAAGGGGACATTCTACTTATCTGGACGTTTTGGTCTGCCACGCGGTCGGAGTGATGATTCCAGTCCGAGGTCTGCTGCAGTTCTCGTCTGCCAGCGAGTATCACCGAACGGTGTGCCACGAGCAAGGCTGTGGTGGAGCGACTTGAGTTCGGCTGCTGTTTCCACCCCGTTGACATGCCGAGTCCACTGAGCGGGCTTCAGAATCGGTCCGTCGCACAGCAACCCATCGGGACCGCTCCGAGCGGTCGGTTTCAGACTTGACCACTCCCAATTCTGGCTTCGCTCAACCATCTTTGCACGCAGGGGATTTCGCTCCACGTAACGCAGCACGGTCAGGTAATGGCTGTCTGATTGAACAGGGAACGCTTTGAACCGCCCCTGCCAGACATGCCCGCTGCCTTTGTAATGCCGATGATAACGCCGAACATGTGACGTCATCAGCCACTGCATCCAGCGACTCAGATCTCCATCCTCATGCGGCCATAACAGCAGGTGAAAATGATTTGTCATCAGACAAAACCCGGTCAGCCGCATCGGCACTTTCTCGTGGGCCTCCCGCATCAGGTTCACAAACGCGGCGAAGTCGTCATCCTTGTGAAAGACGTCACTGCGGCCATTGCCCCGGTTCAGGACATGGTAAACAAAACCACCTCGTGATGCTCTGGATGTTCTTGGCATCAACAAAGATTAACCGCAGCCAAAACCCGTGTAAAGTAGAATGTCCCCTTTTACGCCCTCCGTGTAAAGTAGAATGTCCCCTTTTACGCCCTCTTACGCCCTTCAGCGAAACCTGAATGGCGTGAGGAATTGTACGTGAAGCGTACTTCCCCTCACGCGACGAAATGCCGGTGCGTCGATTGCCCCGGGGTACCCCCGGAGAGACGATCGAGCTGTCGCAGGACAACATCATCGCCAGCCTGGAAACCTGCCGCACCGAGACCGCCAGTAGACTGATTTTCAGAACGACTGTCAACCAGAATATGGCGCAAAGACCTGTCTGGTCAGGATGTGAAGTGCGATCCGCGGATACAGAATCATGTCGATTTCACTTTCGCAGCCGCAATCAGCGATTCCAGTTGGTCGGCAGGCACACGTCGTATCTTGCCGTCTTCGACGATGACCGCGTACTGGCCCAAACTTCGTTCAGACTCCAGAGCATCCGCCACCGCTTCCCGAAGACTTTCCAGCACTTGTTGAGAATGTTCTTTTCGGCATTTATGACATTTTTACCCACTGTTGCAAATGTGCAACTCCAGCGAGAATAGTTTCAACATACACATCACGAAGATCGCTGAGTTTCAAAGTGGCGACTAAATCCGCCTGGATTCAAATCCTTACAACTCCGGATGCGACATCAACCGGGGACACGGCTATCACAAACGAATATCGAGTAAAGTCTGCCGTATTGAAGGTTAGCAGATGCGACACGTTGTGGCGTTGAGTTGCTGCGGCAAGACGGGCATCGTGGGCTTGTTTGCCTTTGACACTGTTGGTGAGAACAAGCTGCGCCCAGATGGCATAGATTCCGCGTTCGTCACGCAGAAGTCGAAACAAGCTCTTGATCGATTCCAATTCGGAATGGGCATCCACCGGCGACATTCCAAGACCGTTGTTGGCGATCGGGCGAGTCGCTACTGACCAGAACTCGTATAGGACTTGCGGTACGATCGTGAGTTCGTGTCCCGTTCGACGAAAAATGTCGATCGAATCAACGCTGCTTTGATAGTGAGCGTGTCCTGGCTCCGCCGACCGGAGCAGAACATTCGTGTCGATCAGAATTCGCATCAGTCGTACATGCTTTCTCGACTGTCATCCATACCAGGATTCTTCGGCTGGTGCCGACTGAGCCATTCCTGAAACGTTAGACGCCACTCGTTGTACGGGACATCAATCGACGTCATTTCTGCGGCATCATCGACATCGTGAATGACGTGCAGCAAAAATGTTTTGACGTCCGTACCTGCTGCGGCGGCGCGTCGCTGAAGCTCGGCGGATTCTTCCGGAGAAAGTGACAAAGTCAGGTTCATGGTAATGATCTCAACGCTTAATTTCCCACAACGAGATTGCAGTGTACCGAACAGACTTCCTTCACGTCAAAGACGATTGCGGCTTTGCATTCAATCGGGACTCGATTGCACTTTATTCGCATCAACGGAAACGGTAACGGAACCATTGTTCTTGTCTCGTTTTGACCAGTTGTCATTGACCTGAAGCCACAGGATGCCATCAATTGGGGAGCGCAGGTTTTTGGCAGTTCCAAGGGGCATGCGGCGAGTCGTTTGAGTGCCGTCGGTCGCAACAATCGCTCCGATCACTTGTCCCAGCGGACAACCGTGTACGTAGTCGATCGTGATTCCATCGGGTTCAGAAAACCACGGTTTTGTCGTTTCTTCGACGACGTAGCGGCCTTTGCATTCGATGACAATCTCCTGACCGGCAGTCAGCCTGAGTCCCGTGGAGATCCATTGCTCATTCGCATTCAGTTCGAATTCTACTGGCAGTGATCTATCACGATTTGACTGCTGTGGCTCCAGAATCCGCATAGCAGGAAAACGCACGGCTGCGAGGTCGGCTTCTCCGAGTCCATCCAGATAGAGAGGCCACAACTGGTCCATCTGAGTCCATGTGGAATCCGGGACTTCGGCAAGTGCATCCTTAAACTGTTGCCGCGTGCGGCAGCTGGCAAGCGGGGCAAATATCGGGTGCAATTCCGGATGATGATTGATGAGCCAGACCAATGCCCACGCATTGGCATATTGAGAATCGTCCTGAAATCGGGCATCAGGCGGATGCAGCACCGTTTGCAGTGGAACAAAGTTCACTGGATCATCCTTAGCCGACAAATTGAGATTGAAGTGCCGTTGAATCTCGGCGATTCGTTGCCAGCCCTCGAATCCTTCGACTGATGCGGGAAGGATTCCGAATTGACTTTCCGCGACATCCGTGTGCAGTTGATGAGTCGCAAAGTACTCGGCAATGCCTTCGGTGTACCAGAGCGGCGGGATGTCCTGCATTCCGTATTCGCACATCAGAAAGCAGTGGACAAATTCGTGCAGCATCAGATGCCGTCGGTAGTAGTCTGCGGTCTGGTTATTCATCCAGAACTGGTATCCCAGATTCCGACCGTGTCGAATGGGATACTGTTCGGGTGGCAGCAAATGGACACGTTCAAAACGGTCGTGGGCGTCCATCAACAATCCGGTCACCTGAAACGGTTTCTCCGCAATGTCGGGTGCCAGTTTGCCCAGTCGCTGTTCAAGAGTTGCGAACAGCGCGTCCGCCAGCGGTGGCAGTTCGACAACTGTTTCCAGAGGCAGATCGGTAACTAAAATCAGGTGCTTTGATTCCACAATCCGAAGTCCCTCAGCAAGCAACTCATCGCGGTTTAGCTTCGGCCGATCATCCGGCAAACGAAATCCCGGAAGAGGAGCGGATGTTGCCTGGGCGTCCATCCACGCCGGGAAACTGAACGGTATCGCGGATGAAGGAGGAGTCTGTTGGACGTCGTCTATCGGTTCAACGGCGTGGGTTGTATGCTCATCCTTGATGCCGGTCGCATGGTCAGGTTGTGGCGAAGCGTCGCCGCAGCCAAGCAAAACTGCCGCGAGCAGACTGCAGGCGATGGCAATCCATAGATGAACAGTACTGCCGGATACTGCCGTCATTCGATGTTGTTCCGTCAAACTATTCGGGCAACGGCTGGTCTTTTGTTTCTTTAGCGAAGTACAGCGTGACGATCCCGATTAGAAAGACGAGCGACATCCACATCCCGGCGTAACGCCAGTTCATTGGTGCCGTATACCCTCGCTCGACGGTAAACACACGGCTGGTCAGGAGTCCAAAGATCACAGGTCCGAACGCTGCAGCATAACGCCCGACGTTGTAGCAGAACGATGTTCCTGTGCTGCGAAGATATGTCGGGAAGATTTCCGGGAAGTAAATTGCATACAGGGAAAACAGCGAGAGCTGAAAGAACCCCATCACAGAAATCATCCAGAAATCACCAGGCGAATCCAGTTTCCAGAACACCAGCGCCGTCGAAAACATGGCGGCAATGTAAGCAAGCAGAAACGCCGGTTTGCGGCCAAATTGCTGAGCGATCCAGCCGAAGCAGTACATCCCAAGAGCTGCTCCAATTTGCTGGGACAGCATAGTCAGACTTTGCCAGAATGTGAGTTCACTGCTGATCTGGTCTTCAATTTCCTTCGCGACAACTTTCTCGGACTCGGACAACTGACGACGTTCTTCTTTGGGAGTCAGTTTTTCCTCCCATTCCTTAAACAGAGTCAATGCCGCAGTCTTTTCTGCGTCGGCACTGGCAAGCGCTTCTTCATATTTGACCAATGCGACACGTTGTCGGAACACCATACGAGTCAGGTCGCCACTGAAGAAGCCGATGCCCCACAAACCAATCACACCGGGGATTGCGAGAAACAATCCGACAATCGCCGATCGCCGCCAGCGCGGGTCAGAAAAAAGTGCGCTGTAAGAACCGGTGCGTTTGTCACGATCTGGATTGTTTTTCATTTGTTGCCAGCGTTCAGGTTCTTTCAGTCGGCGGCGGATAATGAGCGCCAGAATTGCAGGGACCGCGCCGATTACGAACATTGCGCGCCAGGCACTCAGCCCTTCAGCTTCCCATGGGGCCAGGGCCGCTCCGATGAACGCTGCTGAGATATTTCCGACTGCAGAAAGCGCCTGCAGTAAGCTCAACGCACGCGGTCTCGCTCGATCAGGCATCACTTCAGCAACCAGTGCGACGCCTACAGCAAACTCGCCGCCAACTCCCAATCCCGTCAGGAAGCGGAAGAATGCAAAGCTCCAGAACGACCACGACAGAGCGCTCAATCCGGTAAATGCTGAATACATCAGGATCGTGATGACCATCGTCTTCGCGCGGCCAATTTTGTCACCAAGTGATCCAAAGATCAGTCCGCCAGTCGCCCAGCCGATGATGAAAATACTTGTCGCATATCCGCCCCATTCTCCGATCAGCGGGTCGCCGGCCGGGACTTTTAACAGGTCACGCATAGCCGTCGGACGAGCAAGCGTAAACAACTGCTGATCCAGACAGTCAAATAACCACCCAAGGGCGGCGACTATCAAAACGAACCAGTGATATCGGGTCAGTTCTTTGTACCAGCGGTAATTCGGATCTTTGATCACCGGGCCAGCGGACGGTGGAATATCAGCGTGCAAGGAAATCTCCAGCGGATGAAATCGTTTATGGTTTGGACCTTGAACTTCCGAAGTCGTGACCCCAAATAAACAGCGCCGTAGGCGAGCGCCGTCAGGGAACTTCGTCACACTTTGCCAAAACGAGCGACCTGGTTCAACCGTTCATTCCGGTCAAATTCTGGGATCGGTGAATTTGCCGGGAATAGGCGATCGACAGCACGGGATTTTACCAAAGATATAATGATTCCTGTCCGTCGAGGTCTCAGGGTCTTTGGACAGGAATGCCCAACCTACTGGCGATCCGCTGCGTCTGGCACAATTTCGAAGGCATTCAGGACTTCCGGAGGCACTCGACATGGTTGAAGAGTGGAAAATTTGACGAAGGCCCAGTTTGTGAAGGCGGTGGCCAGTTGTTTGCCGTCACCATTTCGTAAAAGTTCATATCGACGCATCGAAGTGACGCGTTTCATTTCGGCGACCCATGTGCGTACCACGATTTCATCGCCAGAAAACGCAGGTACAAGGTATTCGATAAAGTGTGATCGCACGACCCAGCCCTGTCCAAGGTCATAGTATGCTTTCGTCGGCCATCCCTGGGCCGCAGAATGGGCGACAGCAGCGTCCTGCATCCAGCGGAGATATGCGAGATCGTTGACGTGTCCGACGCCATCAATCTCGGCCTCCGTCACTTGGTGCTGATATTCAAAAACTGCTGGCATGATGATTCTTATTCTGACGGAACGCGCTGTAACAATTGATCCGGATGGCAAATTGTTCCATGGTGAATGACCAACTCTATGCTCCGCGTGTTACGAATGTCGTCCAATGGATTTGCAGTTAGCAGCAGAATGTCGGCGACCTTGCCCGGCGAGATCGATCCGAGCCGCTCGCGTTCTTTCAGCACTGTTGCGTTGGTCAAAGTTGCTGCGGTGAGTGCCGCAGCGGGTGGCAGTCCGGATTCGACCAGCATTTCCAGTTCCTGATGCAGCGAGTAGCCCGGTGTCACTTGCGGTTCCGGCGAATCCGTTCCTACCAGCAACGGCACTCCCGCCTGATAGAGCCTACCGGTCAATTCCTGATACTTAGCGAATTCACGGCGACGATCGTCCAGGGATCCTCCCTGCGGACAGCCGGCTCGTTTCAGATACACTGGCCAGAAATCACGCAGCCGTTTGGGGACGAATGCGTTGTCCGGATGATCACGCACCTCCGCCACGTCGGGCAGCAGAATCATATTTCTAAAGACGGCCAGTGTCGGATCAACGAACACTTTGCGTTGCGCCAGTTCTGCGACCAGCGCGTTACAGCCTGGAGTATCGAGATCAAGGCGTCCACGGTGGCCGGGCTGATTTGTGATCTCCGGCGGGATCACGTAGTTGAAGACTGACCAGATATGTTCCAGACCATCCACGCCGTCGGCCACTGCGTCCTGGGCCGAGTAATTGCCGAGGTGAGCCGTCACAAACAGTCCTCGGCGATGGCTTTCATCGATGATGGCACGTCCGACGGGGCGGGATGTTCCCGCATAAATTTTTACGGTCGTGATGTCCCATCGCTCAAGGTCATCAAACAACTCGGGAACCTTCAGCGGATCGGTGACTGCGCGGCCGATGTCCCGGTGAATCGGGGGATCCGCATCGAGCAGCGGACTGCAAGTGAAGACGCGCGGACAGAATTCCGGATGCGTGGCTGCAAACCTCGCCACCAATGTGGCAGCCACCACTTCATCGCCGGTACTGCGAATGGATGTGACACCAGCCGCAAGGTAAAGCGGCAGAACTTCATCGCCAGTGACATGCGCGAAATCGAGGATATGAACCACATGTACATGCGCGTCAATGAATCCCGGCAGCGCATATTTGCCGCGCCCGTCGATCCGTGTTGCGCCTGCGGGTATGTCGGAGATTTCCTCGCTTGCGGCGACATGAATGATCTGTGAGTCACGAATCACGATCGTCTGATCGGATTTCATTGTTCCGGATTCGGAATCAAACAGAGAGCAGCATTCGATGACGACAGTGGTTTCCGCAGCCGAGACCATCGACCGAATGCCGATACATAATCCTGCAGCGACGACGATGACCTTTAGAACAAAATTCGGCATGCGCGACTCACTGTCTCATCGGTTCGTCGAGAAACATCGGCGGGCGTTGCGTGATTCACGCTTCATCCGAACCGTGTTCTGATATTTCAAACTGTTGTCTCAAATCGTCCGGGATTCTGGTCGCGCGCTGCGCTGCGTAGTCGAAAATGACGATTACAGAAACACCTTCAGCCACGATTTCGCCCTGTTCACGACTGACGACCGCATGGGCAATATCCGCACTGGAACGACCAACTCGCGCGATCTTCGAACCGATGTAGACTGTGTCAGGAAACTTCAGTTGTCTCCGAAACACACAGTTGATCGACGCGAGAATTGGACCAAGCCCCGTCCCTTTCATCGTAATTGGCGTATGAAAGTCACCGAGAAAATCGACTCGGGAAGATTCGAACCAGCGAAAGTAAACAACATTGTTGACGTGCCCAAAACCATCCTGATCGCCCCATTGCACGGGCAGCGTCGTGATGGTCCGATGTCCCGTCAGCTTTGCTCGAACTTCAGCTGGAATCTCAGCAGCATATTTCATGGATTCGGTCGCATCCCGATGGCAGTCGTTTCTTTGCTTGTCATCATCTCGCCAGCGTTGTCTCCTGGAGGTTGCTGATTAGTTTCCCGGCAGCCACCCATTCCAGGCAGGCATGACCTGCGGACATGTGGTTTTCGATTTCACGCATACAAATTCCGGCACCCAGCAGAATGATCAGATCACCGTCGCAGATCGGCGGACGATGATTCTGTTCGAGCACCTGCGGCAGGCGTGACAGTACGGTTGGCACGGCGGCAGAAATTGTGTTGCCGTAGTCGCTGAGATTATTGAGAAATTCGAAGTTCGGATATTCCAGCCTGGCAGCGGCAATGAGTGCTTTCAGAAGTTTCCCGCTGGGTTGATGCGGAATGACGATGACGCGCTGGTCTGGATGCAGATCGACCGTTGCAACCGCAGAACGCAGATTGTTGAGCATCAATTCTATGCCATTCAGAAACACGGTTTCCGCATTCATTCGCATGACAGTGCGTGTGGTCGGTTCACCTCGGAATGTATAAACCTGCCCGGTTTCTTTCCAGAATAACGGCAAAGGATTGGGCCGCAACGCCGGCGAAATTTCGAAATCATCGGTGCGGACCAATGTGACCGGGATCCCGGCGTTGTTTTCCAGCACGACACCGGTTGCTCCGGCAGACACGATCCCGCAGAATAATCGGTCTGACCCGTCGTGCCACGATTCCGGCGTTTCGACATTGAGCAGCGCGATACGCTTCGTGTTACCGTGATCGGCCAGCAGAAATGTCCCTTCGTGCAGCAGTTTCAGGAACCCACTGCAGCCAAAGTTGAATGGCTGAACAGTATTCGGCAACAGTCCGTAGTGTTTCTCTAATGCGGTGGCAAGTTGCTCGGATGTCTCATTTTCTACACCAGAATGACAGAGCAGGATCGCAGAAAAATCTGCGGGCGCATTGTCAGACGCACTACAAAGCCTGTCAAAAACTGCCGTTGCAAGATCGATCGCTGCAACACCCGGTTTCAACATGCGGCGGAGCAGAATTCCGGTCGATTTCTGAACGGAATCGACGCTCGAAAACCCCGACTTTTGTCCGAGAGACGAAAGACGTACGACGGCCTGATTGTCGATTCTGTCGAAAAGATCGACTCGATCAAACACATCGACGAAACACGACAGTCCAGGAGTCCCATCCTGATCGACTGTATTTTCATCCATGGACTTCTCCGAATTACCAGAAGGGGGGACGGCGAACTGAAATCTTCGGGCCGCACGTCGTTTACACAGACAGGATCGACAACTTCAAAAACACAGAGATCACACTTGAATCTCGTAACCTTTACGCTGTTCACGCGACTGCCATTTTGCCGCGTCGTCGTCACCCACGATTTGTTCTGTATCGGGATTCCAGTTGAGCGTACGATCCAGTCGAATGGAAATATTCGCCAGATGGCAAACTGTCATTGCTCGATGATGGCTGTGGACGTCGCTGATTGGTTGAGTCCGATCCACAATGCATTCGAAGAAGTTCTTCATGTGATCGCCGGGCTGCTTGCCCTTGTACAAAGTCCTGAGGGTTTCCTCTTTAAGTGGGTTGTCTTTCAGAGCCTCAACTGCGGCACCTGTCAGCTTGCTGCGACTTACGAAAATGCGACCTGTGGTTCCTTCCAGCATCAGGCCGTTGTCAAATCCCATGTCGCTGGCGTCGCTGCGAATATGCAGCACGGAATCATTCTTGAACGTTGCTTTGACATGGAATTCTGTCGCGGTGTTGTAGCGTGTCGGGTCCGTGGGCATCCCGTTGACAAATGGGACGGGGTGTTTGGCCATGACAGGTTCGACTTTGACCGGTCCGGTATTCTCCAGACTGAATGCCCAGGCCGCGATATCAACATGATGAGCGCCCCAGTCGGTCATTTTGCCACCGGAGTACTCATACCACCAGCGGAATTCGTAGTGGCAGCGTGAGTTGCCGTACCGTCCGTCCGTATTCCTGAAGCGGTATTCGGTCATTGGGGCCTGCCCAAGCCACATGTCCCAGTTCAATCCCGATGGCACGTCGGCGACATCGATCGAATCGCATGATGGTGCGCCCCCGATGGCGACCGTAACTGTCTTGAGTTCACCGATGCGACCTTCACGAACCATCGCCACGGCGTGCAGGAATTTCAAACCCATTTCGCTCCGCTGTTGCGTGCCGACCTGGAACACACGGCCCGTTTCGTCGAGAACTTTGCGAATCTGCTTGCCTTCGTCAATCGTCAGCGTGAGCGGTTTTTCGCAGTACACATCCTTGCCGGCTTTCATGGCTTCAATCGCAATTTTGCTGTGCCAGTGATCAGGTGTCACAATGGTCACAACGTCGATATCTTTTCGATCCAGAATTTTGCGATAGTCTTCGTACATATCGACAGTGCGTTCTGCACCGGGTTTGCTCTGCAATTCCAAAGCCTTCGCTTTTCCCTTTTCAACGTGTGATTTGTCCACGTCACAGACAGCCGCGCAGTCGGCAAAGGCCATTGCATTTGGCCCGACCGCGTTCCACCGATCTCCTGTGCCAATACATCCCAGAACAGGTCGTTCATTCGCGCTGCGAAATGGAGTGGCAAACGACGATGGCGCGAACCAGTACGGGGAGACGGCTGTTGCAAGTCCTGCCAGACTGGTGTGCTTCAGAAACTCGCGACGAGTTTTATCTGCCATGAGTTGGAACCCTGCTGAAATAATGACGAAACTGTAACTTTATGGAGCGATCCAGGTCCGGATTAGGCGACATTTGAAGGACAGCAGTTTACCGACTTTTCCGCCAGACTTCCAAACCGTCAAGGAAATTCGTCAGACGTTGAGGCAGAAATTCAGATTCGCGCGTCATAATTTTCGGAAAGCCTGGCATGGCCGTCGTGGGACTGGCCAGAATTCCTGAGCTCGGCACATCACAAAAAAAACGGCTTCAACCACTTTCGCAGTTGAAGCCGTCCGTTATGAACGCTCGCTGATAAAACAAGAACAGGAGAACAGACTGAATCATCTCCATATGAACCGTGCGAGCATTTTCCGGAACTTCCGGACCAGGATAGAAACCGCCTCAGACAGTGAAAACCGTCTATAGCGAATGAACCCAAACTGAGTGAATTTGTTGCATAGCAAAGGATGTGCCATTGCCACATGCGGCCCCGAAAAAACCAGCAGAATCAACTTTGACGGTGCTGTGCAAAACCTCAGTGATTGCACGATTTTAGCAGGCAACGCTGAATTTCCAACATTCCCACGGAAAATTCAGCAGTTTCTTTTATTCCATTGGGCTGCGGAGTCTCGAAATCGCGTCTGTCGCTTTTTGCCTCGTTCTTCCATCGCAAAATCGTACGCTGAAGATTCTTGCCTCTCCCACAGGTTCTGGCCTCAACAGAGTTGTGAGAATTCAGTAAACTCGCCGGGTTGTTCGCCAGTCGGCCATTTTTCTTAAGGTCACGGAAGCCTATGAAAATTCGTTCACGTTGGGTGAATGTTGTCGCGTCATATTTGGCGACCTTCTTTTTGCGGCTGCTGTTTCTGACAGTGCGAGTGCAGCACTGCAGAGTGGTGGCGGACGCCACGCCCTATGCTTGTCCGACAGGTTCTCAGCGATTTACGTTCAGCATGTGGCACGATCAAATAGTGCTGGCAGTGTTTTCGTTGAGGACATGGAATCTGGCGGGGCTGATCAGTCAGCACCGCGACGGCGGATATCTGGCTGATTCGGTGCTGATCGCAGGCATTCAGCCAGTTCGTGGAAGCACAAGTCGTGGCGGAGCAGAGGCTGTGGGCGAAATTCTCAGTCGTCCAGATCTGCATCTGGCAATGACTCCCGATGGTCCTCGCGGGCCGCGTCGCAAAATGAAGGAAGGTATCGTCTACATTTCTGCACGCTCCGGACGTCCGATCGTACCAACAGCCATTGTCTGCGATCGATACTGGTCCGTCGCTGGACACTGGTCCGATATGGTGATTCCGAAACCCTTTTCAAAGGTGATTCTGATCGCAGGCACACCGATTGTTATTCCCGCAGGCCTGCTGCGCGAAAACATGCCCCTCTGGGCAGAATTTGTGAATGCCGAAATGGGGCGACTGGAACTGATTGCACTTCGGATGCAGAATGGTGAATCTCTGGCCAAAAATGAAATTGACCGATCCGCAGATCCCGGTTATCGACCAGAGACAGATCAAACGGCTGTGAGAGCCGCGTAGTCAATTTCGTTTCGCTCCACCTTGTGAATCGCAGGAATTGCGAATAATGTAGTCCGACCTGTCCTCAGGTCGGATTCCTTCGTCGTGGCACGATTCGATGAGTTGTGTTATTGCAGAAAATCGGGGACTGGAGAACCGACGACCTCCGAACATTCATGCAGTTTAGTGCGCACGTCTTCAGGCAGTGCGATGCCGTGTTTGGCGGCGTCCCGAGCCATCTGAAATTCACGTTCTCCGGGAAGCAGCACAGACGCGACACCGTCCGCTGTGGGCGCGGTATGGATTTCATCAATGAGAGACTTCATGCGGGAATTGAAAGCCACACGATCTGTCATCGCATCGACATCGGCCACAAGAAATGATGCGTTGTGCAGTGACGGCTTCGAAGGTGCATCAAAAAGCCAACTCCCTACCTGCCACGTCATCGCTCCGCCAGGAATTACAGCAGACAGCACTTCGCACCAAAGCCCCAGGCCGTAGCCCTTGTGTCCAGCCATTGGAGCCAACGCAGTATTGTACGGGTACAGCGAACCGTCGGTCGTCGGCAGGCCGTCCGGGCCGATCAGCCATGTCGGGGGAATCGGTTCGCCTCGCTGAATGGCCGCATAGATTTTGCCACCCGCGACGGCGGCCGTAGCGATGTCGAGCAGTATCGGATCACCGCCGGTTGGAATCCCATAAGCCAGCGGATTGCTGCCCAGGACAGCCTTCGTGGAACCCGGTGCCGCGACGCTTGGCATGTCATTTCCCGTAACCATTGCCAGACAACCGGACTTCGTGGCCTGCAAGGCATAGTGTCCTGCCGCACCGATGTGCCCCGTATTCCGCAGTGCGACAAATGCAACGCCGGATTGCTTTGCTTTTCTGATTGCCGTCTGTAACGCAAACGTTGATCCGACTTGCCCAAGACCGGCACACCCGTCCACAATCGCCCATGCAGGGCCTTCACGTTCGATCCGAGGAACAGCATCAATCGGATAGCCGCCGCCCTGGAGCTTCTTCAGATATCCCACCAGCAACTTGCTGCCATGTGTAAAGACACCCATGGCGTCTGTGGAAACCAGCGCCTCGGACGTCACGCGACAATCCGCGTCATTCAATCCTGTAGATTGCAGGCACTTTGTGACAAACGTACTGAGATCATCAATGGTAATACGATGCAATGGAATTTCCCTCAACCGCAGAAGCTGTCCTTTGTTCGGAATCCAGCTTCAGATTCTAAAGCCAGGCGTACTCACACGCTATGCTGCTTGTGATTTTGCTGATGTCGCCAATCCGCATCGGCGAGCGGTGCGGCTCAGGCCCACCGAATGAGTTTGCTGCGATTTCGTGCGACCTGCATTCGAGGTTGTGCAAACACAGTCAGATTGCCGCGTGACAAGTAGCCCGATCTGTCCTCAGATCGGGAGCCGAACACCAAGCCACGACGAAGGAATCCGATCTGACGAACAGGTCAGGACTACGTTGATCACGCAACGCTGCAAAGTGAGATCAGTTCCGGTGGCGTTCAGTAGCGAAGTAATCAAATCGCAGTTGGCACAACGGAGAACACGAAGTTCACAAAGAGAACGGACGTTTCACGAAGTCTTGACAGCCACTTGAGCGATGTTTTCCGATTCGCACTTGGGAATTTGGTCTTCTTCGTCCATCAGCAGCAACTGAATATCGACGATTTCGTCGGCGCAGTCGAAGAATGCGTCGATGACAGCTGGATCAAACTGCGTGCCCCGTCCTTCCCGCAGAATGTCGAAACATTTCTGACGCGGAAAGGGATCTTTGTACGGACGTTTGCTCGACAGCGCATCAAACACGTCGGCAACGGCAACGATACGGCCTTCGAGCGGAATGTCTTCGCTCAGCAGACCCAATGGATACCCTTTGCCGTCCCATCGTTCATGATGAGTCTGTGCAATACGGGCGGCAAGCATGAGCAGCGACGATGACCGCACATGCAACATGCTCTCACCGATCCGAGTGTGTGTTTTCAGGATATTCCATTCCTTCTCAGAAATCGGTTCGATGATCTGCCGCCCAAGGGCGCAATGCTTTTTCATCAGATCATATTCGTCCACTCCCAGCTTGCCCGGTTTGAACAAAATGGCATCCGGGATGCCGATTTTGCCGACGTCGTGCAATTGAGCAGCCTGTTCGAGCATTTCAAGACGGTTTTCCGGATAACCCATTTGTCTCGCAATGATCGCCGTGTAACGACCTACGCGGATCACATGGTTGCCGGTATCGTTGTCGCGATGTTCTGCGGCACGGGCGAGACACAGAATGAGCTGTTGACGGGTGGCTTCCAACTGGCGAGTGCGGCGTTCAACCTGTTGTTCCAGACGCACGGCTTCGCTGGATGCCATGTCATAATGTTTCTTAATCACGATCGCGTTGCGGACGCGAGGAATCAGTTCATTGGGCTCAATGGGCTTCTGCAGAAAGTCGCTCGCCCCCAGATCAAGTGCCTGTTTTCGAGTTGCCGGATCGGCCGCAGCCGTCAGAATCAGAACGGGAACATGCTGCAGCACCGGATCCAGTCCGATCACGCGCAGAATATCCAGACCGCTGATTTCCGGCATCCGGATGTCGAGCAACAGAACGTCCGGGCGTTCATGCCGAAGCATGTGGAGCGCTTCCCGCGCGTCACTGGTGGTCACAAAATTTTCGTATCCCTCCATCTTCAGATGCTGACGAAACGTCATCACGTTGAGGGGTTCATCATCCACGATCATGATCTTTGCCGATTTATTGATGCCGCGCATGTGCGTCATTCGCGGCGTTGAGACACTGGCGTCGGATGGTCTTGCATTCTCCGCAGAGGCCGGTGGATTGATCAGGATGGATTCCTGAATCGGGAAAATGCCCTTGGGTACTGGGCGAGGAGACTGGCTGGCCGCGTGAGTTGATGTTGTCCGTGCATCGGCGTTCCGGACGTTCAATTTTTCAGTCGGCTTGTCGTCGCGGAGGTCGTCTTTCACCGAGTTGAATTTCATCGGAACAGGTTCGGCAACCGCGACGAGTGGATTGCTGGCCAGCGATGCGAGACCGTTCTCCGGGACGCGTGGTGATCCCGCAGTTCGCAGAGATTCAAACGACGCGATCGTCGAACGAATTTCTTCGAGGACGGAGTTTGTCGGGGTCTGTTGACTTGAAGACATGACGGTTTCCTGAGATCCTGGCCTTATTCAAGATTTGCTGAAGGCAATTGTCTTAACACTAGGCCAATAAACTTCTTTGTCAGACAATTCGAATGGGGGTTTCCATGTGTTACCGACGCAACAAACCACCGTTGTCTGCGGAATTCGCCTAATCCGCAGAATCCGCGCAACCGGCTGCAATAATTGCACTGGACGCAACGTCAATGAACGCAGAGACGCGATCGGTTGTCGCCTGTTCCTGCCGTCATTATGCTGTCTGCTCACACAACTCGAAATTCCACTTTCCACTTCATCAGATATCGGCCAAAAGGACACTCATGTCAGACACAACCAACGGAAAACTCAATCGAAAGCTGCGAATGGCGCTCGTTGGCGGCGGACAGGGGGCGTTTATCGGTCGCGTCCATGCCACAGCAGCGGTCCTTGACAACCGTGCTGCACTGGTGGCCGGAGCGTTGTCCTCCGATGCCGCTCGCGCCAAGGCCAGCGCACCGTCGTACGATATTCCGGAATCGCGTGCCTATGGTTCTGTTGCAGAATTGATTCAAAAAGAATCCGCACTGCCTGCCGACCAGCGGATCGACTTCGCCAGTGTGGCCACACCAAACCATACGCACTTTGAAATCGCAAAATCCGTCGCCGAAGCCGGCTTCAATGTGATCTGCGACAAACCCATGACCTTCGATTTTGCACAGGCAGAAGATCTGGTCAAAGTTGTCGAAAAGAGTGGTGTCGTCTTTGCCGTAAGTCATAACTACACGGGCTATCCGCTTGTTCGGCAGGCGCGTGAAATGATCCTGAACGGGGAACTGGGCGAGATCAATGCCGTTCGATCCAACTATATTCAGGGCTGGCTTCGCAGCAAGCTGGAATCCGAAGACCAGAAGCAGGCCGCCTGGAGGACGGATCCCAAAAAGTCCGGTGCGGCAGGTTCTTTCGGAGACATCGGAACGCACGCCTACAATCTGGGACGCTATATGACGGGTCTGATTCCGGCGGAGATTTCCTGCAACCTGAAAGCTTTTGTCGAAGGACGGCGGCTGGATGACTACGGCCATGCGGTCGTACGTTTCGACAACGGGGCAATGGGAACCGTGACGGCCAGTCAGATTTCACACGGTCGCGAGAATGATTTGTCTATCGAAGTGGATGGCACGAAAGGCTCGCTCTCATGGCGACAGGAAGAACCGAACCTGATGGTCGTGCGTCGAAATGGTTCGCCTCATCAGATGTACACGCGCGATCCCAACGCACCGTACATGAACGACATGGGAAGGAATGCGTGCCGTTTACCGTCAGGCCACCCGGAAGCGTTTTTGGAAGCGTTCGCCAACGTGTACCGATTCGCCTACGACGCCATGGTCGAACGAGCGACAGGCGGGAAATTCGAGAAGAAGAATACGATCTATCCCAACGTCTATGACGGCGCCGAAGGCATGTACTTCATTCAGCAATGCGTCGCCAGCAGCCAGCAGAACGGAGCATGGCTGCCGATGAAATATGCATCAGCCCGCCGATAAAGATTGCGTGGAAACAACTGTCCAATTTGAATTTAACTGCCATCGCCAGATGGCAGATGCCCAATGGTACTCACTTTGAATATGAATCGTCGTAGCGGAAGCCGCCAAGGCTTTCGGAATACCTGCCTTTCATTGGGAATCACCGAAACTCTTGGCGAGTTCCGCTACAAAATGAGTGCCAGATGACAGATGCCCACGCTCTGCCGAGCGTAGCGACAACAGTTTTTGATCCTGCGTCCTTAACCAGATTGATTCGCATTGATGACGAGTTCCATGCCAGCCTGGACGCCAGGGAATGGCCTGCACTATCAGCTTTTGGCTCAAAGTTCCCGCGCTCGGCGAGGAAGGTTTGTCACAGCGCATGGAGTCGTCGAGACGCCAGCCTTTATGCCCGTGGGAACTCAGGCGACGGTCAAATGTGTGCTGCCCACACAAGTCGCAGCCACGGGGGCTCAGGTCGTGCTGGCCAATACGTATCATCTTGGAATCCTGGACCGCACTCAGGTTGTTGAACGCCTGGGCGGACTTCATTCCATGATGCGCTGGGATCAGACGATCCTGACGGATTCCGGAGGATTTCAGGTCTTCAGTCTGCCGGATCGGGAAATCACCGAAGCGGGTGTCAGCTTTCAGTTCCGATCGGGAAAAAAAGACGGCGATACAACGCCCATGACACTGTCTCCGGAAACGGCGATGGACATTCAGCGGCGACTGGGTGCTGACATTGTGATGGCATTTGATGAATGCGTCGATCATCGGATGCCGCCAAAGTATATGTCGGAATCCCTTGATCGCACCTACCGCTGGCTCAAACGCTGTGCCGCCGCTCCCGTGCAGGAGCATCAGCATCTGTTCGGTATCATTCAAGGCGGCATGGAACTGGACCTGCGATCGAAAGCCGTGCGACAGGTCACGTCTCTCAACCTGCCGGGATACGCGATTGGTGGAGTTTCGGTGGGCGAAGGCCATGATGCGATGGTGCGAATCGTACGCCACACCGCTCCACTGATGCCGTCAGATCAGGTTCGTTATCTGATGGGTGTCGGACTGCCGGAAGACATCGTCGCCGCTGTGGAATGCGGGATGGATATCTTTGACTGTATTATCCCAACTCGCTACGCCCGCGAAGGCACTGTCTTCACATGGGACGGAAAAATGCGATTGCAGGACAAGAAATTCCGCAAGGATCGATATCCGATCGATACGTCCTGTGAGTGTGTCAGTTGCGCTGGCGGATTCAGTCGAGCCTACCTGCGGCACCTGCTGTTCGCCGATGAACCCCTGTATGCGACACTTGCGACCATTCACAATCTGCACTTCTATCAGGATCTGATGCGTTCGATTCGTCAATCCATCGAAGACGATCGCTACGCGGCCTGGTCGGCCAAATTCCTTGAGCGCTACCTGCCGAACAGTTCCAAAAACTGAGGTGTACGCGGCGATAAGTGATTGTCACTGAATGTAGCCATCATCGCTTCGCGTGATGAACCCGATAGAAATAAACTTCGCCAGTCAATCACAGCAGCGCAATTCATCACATCAACTTCCTGCAGTTTGGGATGGGTCGATAGATTCTCGCGCACGCGGCTACCATAAGGACTCATCTCGGCGGAGCGAGATGGCTACATTGTTACTCCAGAAACAATAGTTCTTTCTGATTCAGCAGCACATGGCAGACACTGGTTAAGGTCGATTCTTTCTGCAATGCAGATCCGGAATTTTTTGGGATCTCTGCATCGACCTGGCTGAATTCCAACAACGAGGCCAGCTCAGTTTCCGACGGTTCGCGGGCGAAGGCCACACGATACGCATGGGTAATGATGGCTGTGTCGTCTGGCAAGCCAGCGGCGATCAGGTTTTGGGCCCAGACGCTGGCTTGCTCATGCACGAATTCGTTGTTCATCAGGATCAGCGACTGAGCGGGCACGTTGGATACGCCTCGACGACTGATCGCAGTCGCAGGCTGAGGCATATCAAAGGCCAGCATAAAGGGATTCAGAAAATTTCGGTTCACGCTCTGATAGACACTGCGGCGACCAGCTCCATCCAACGGCCCGGATGATTTCGGTCTGCCTCGCCCCTCCATAAAGCTCGTGAGATACGTGGGAATCGGCGGGCCGAAATGAGTCGCATCAAGGCGACCGGAGATTGCAAGGATTTCATCGCGAATTACTTCGCCTTCGAGGCGACGAATACTGAATCGATGCAAGAGTTTGTTCGTCGGATCTTTTTCTTCAGCCAGTTCGCTGCGCTGACTGCTGAGTCGATACGCTCGAGTCAGAACCAGTCGCTTAATGAGCCGTTTGAGCGACCAGCCGTCGTTTCGAAAATCGTCGGCGAGCGAATCCAGCAACTCCGGATGCGACGGTGCTTCGCCGAGGACACCAAAGTTCTCCGAAGACGCCACAATGCCGCGACCAAAAAGATGTTGCCACACGCGATTCACGGCGACACGAGCCGGGAACGGATTGCTGTCTGCAAGGACTCGATCTGCGAGTTCCATCCGCCCGCTGCCCTGAGAATTCAGCAACATTTCACCGGGATCCAGCGCCGTCAACAAATGCCGCGGCGCAACGGAGCCGGGATTTTTGTGATTGCCGCGAACAAACACGTGTTCGTTTTCACCAGTTCCGTCACATATCGTCAGAACTGGTGAATTCATCACCGGCGGGATCGCCGCAAGTTTTAGCCACTCCCGGCAAGCAGCGTCGAAATCTACCTGTCGCGGCGTGGGCAGCAGATTTGTTTTCAGGACGATCGCGATCCATTCCGGGTCCTGACTGGCGACTTTCGACCATTCATCAATGAGTCGATCATGGGAAAAACCTTCCGAAATGTTCAGAGTGCGATTCGATGAGCAGATACTCGCTTTCGGGGCCGGTGTTTCTCCGGACTTCGCCATCATCCGTATGTCACGCACAGAAAACCAGCCTTCGCCGTCATCGAGGAATTCCAGGTGACATCGTTGACCGATATATCGCTCTATGTCCCCCGACATGCGAATCCAGCGGTATTCTCCTTCTGTATCAATTGGCTGGCGGCATCCGCTGAACAGCAATTCACTGAATTCGTTCATTACGTACCCATCAATCACCAGCCTCACTCTTGCGTTTTTACCTGCTGCCAGGATCAGGATTTCCGGGCTGCGCAGTTTGAATTCTTCTGAATGCAATACTCCAGGAAGCTGCGGAGACAACAGTGCGGAACTCACGACGTCGCGAGTATCCGGCACGATCCCGGCCGGACTCCATTTTAATTGAGTAAAATTTGGCTCGGAATACTTTGCCAATCTCGATTGCACGACATCCCAAACACCGTTCTGCCCGGGATCGCTTGCCAGCGCATCTGGCACAATTCGTTGTTGTTGTGCTTCCGGAAGGTAGTCAAGCATGCCATCGTCGAAAGCGAACCAATTGCCAGGAAACCATCCACTTACGTTTTGCACATTGCCAAAACCAAAATCCGAGTTTGCCTTGTCGGGCATAAGGAATTCTGATCTGCTGTCCATCCATTCATGCACCGCGACGCCCGCAGCCTTTCCGGACGATCGTTGGGCAACAGCCGCGAACAATGACAGCGGATGCGAGAGTTCAAGCGACTTTGGGTCATTGAGAATTGCTTTCAGTGTCTGGAACGTTTCGCCGCGAAATGTTGTGTCACTCTGGTCTGAGCCGTCAATAATTGTTCGGATTGTGTTCTTGAGTTTCGTTCCGTCAATCTCGGCAACTCCCTGATTGATGGCTGTTGTTGCAAGCGCCTTCTGTGTCAGCAGTTGCAGGAGAAGCGATGCGGTCTGGGCATCTTCATCCAACCACTCCACTCGCCGCCGTGAACTCTGCAGAAACCCGGACAGCCCGTAATAATCGTCCGCCGTAATCGCATCAAACTTATGATCGTGGCAGCGGGCGCACGCGATGGTCAGGCCGAGGAAGGTTTTGCCGAAGACGTCGATCTGATTATCGATGCGAGTTGCTTCTTCGCCCTTCACATCGACCGGAGCGTGTTTGTCTTCGCACAGGTACCAGAATCCCGTGGCGATGATGGATTCGTTGAAGCCGAGTTCCGGATTGCGGCGAGGTTCCTGCATCAGATCGCCGGCGATGTGTTCGCGGACGAAGTCGTAGTACGGCACGTCGGCATTCAGGGCGCGGATGACATAGTCGCGATATCGCCATGCGTAAGGTAATGGATAATCGAATTCATGGCCGAGTGTTTCGGCATATCGCACGAGATCCAGCCAATGCCGTCCCCAGCGTTCGCCATACTGCGGCGAAGCAAGCAACTCGTCAACAACTTTTTCCATGGCAGTTGGTGTGTCGGCTGGATCGTTGAAGAATTGGTCCTGTTGCTCAATCGTCGGTGGCAAACCGATGAGATCGAAATACAGACGTCGCAGAATCGTGCGGCGATCGGCATCCGGTGCTGGCGTGATTCCGGCGTCTTCCATCTTTGCCAGCAGAAAGCGATCAATATCACTCGCAGGCCAGTCGGTTTGATTCACCTCGGGCACGGCGGGCCGTTCGATTTTCTTCCATGCCCAGTGGGATGCAATGCGTTCCTGCAAAGGAAATGCGGTCTTGGCTTTTTCTTCCGTCTTCGGTGCATCGCCTTCAGGCCAGACTGCTCCGTCGGTGATCCATTGACTCAGGATTTCAATTTCTTCATCCGGCATCCGGCTGCGAGGCGGCATCTCGAATCCTTCGTACCGCACAGCCTGAATGAGCAGACTCTCATCCGGTTTTTCCGGCACGATGGCGGCACCGGATTCGCCACCTGCGAGGGCCGAGGCCCGTGAGCTAAGGTTCAAGTCGCCCTTTTTTTCACTGTCCGGTCCATGACATTCGAAACATCGCGACTCTAAAAGCGGAAGGACTTTCTCGCGAAAGAACTTTATTTTCTCTGCGTTAGCGCTTGCCGCAGGTGTGTCCGCCTTGACCGGTTCATCAACAGCGGCGGCAGCAGAGGGGACATGGCTGGTGAATGAAATCCACGTCAGCAGAATTCCAATGATGTAAATCGGGAAAAATGTCAGAATGCGACGTCGAGTTAGGAGCATTACGACATTCCCAGGTCCAGGTCCGTGAAGAAATCTGCCACCGCACAGGAAAATCCTGGCAGCACAGTTCCTCCATCGATCGTATCAGTTTCACCAACGACCACGAATTCCGTCCGTGACGTATAAATTGCGACGGACCGATTGCGACAGTCCACCATCCAGATCAATTCCACTCCGGCATAAAAATACTCCATTCGCTTCCGTGCCATCTCCGCCCGTGTGTTTCCCGGACTCAGCACTTCGACGACAAGGTTTGGAGCAAGCTGTGGATAAGTCTGTTCAGGAAATCTGCCGTTCGGCAGGCGATCCCGACTGAGGTATGCGACGTCCGGCGCGCGAGTTGATGAAGGCAGACTGAAGAAACCATCGGCTCCGGATACCAGCCCGAGTCGTCGCTGCGAAACGAAATGTCCAAGGATTCTGGCGATTGTAATGGCCACAACAGACGCATCGAAACTCATCGCTTTCTCCACCAAAGTTCCGTCCACGAGTTCGCAAAGACTTCGCGGTTCGTTTTCGTTCGCGGCGATACAGTCGGCCTGTGTGGCAGTGCCGAGCTTCGGCGACAGTCGAATCCGGTCTGCCGGGATGCCTCCTAGTTGTGTTTGATAGTCTGCCAGCGTCTCGGCGACTGCATTATTTGCGATCATGGACACGATCCTTTGCGAATGTTGCGTGGATGCCAGCGGAGACGGCTTCCGGAACGCCCTGCCATTGTACGGCAGGGCGTATGGCTTCACAATGTTCTGTTGCCGGGAACACGAACGAAACGATTCGGACAAACTGTCCTCACAGGAGAATCGGTTTGCGATGTTCCGGCATTGGCAGCGGCCTTGGTCCGACCTATGCCGTGCGCAATGCAGGCTGGATTCCAAAACCATGCTGGGATTGACCCAAAGGCTGATTTCCAGCAAGATTCGCGGCTTCAATCTCATCGGCGGCGGAAATTGCCGAAAAACTCAAAGTCTCTCATATCTCAAAAGAGCCTGCAAATCGCGTTGTTACAGCGGTTTTCGCTCATCTTGGCCAACGTGTGTTCATGACCACTGTCACAAAACCGGATCGTTTCGAACTCGCTCGACTGGAGAAACTGGAGAAAATTCAGTCCCTGGGACAAGATCCGTGGGGGCAGCGATTTGATAATCACGAAGGAATTGCCAGCGTTCGAGAACGCTGTCCCGCCGAATCCGGGATTGACGGGGATACGGTTCGCGTCGCAGGCCGCATTCGAGGTCGCCGAAAAGCGGGCAAGCTGCGATTTATCGATTTGCAGGATCAAACGGGCCGCATTCAGCTTCTGTTTTCGCGCGGGGAACTTACTGAGGCGCAGTGGGAATTGATGAGCGCGCTGGATGACGGCGACATCATCGGCATCGACGGCGTTTTGCGGCGAACAAATACCGGGGAAGTCTCCGTATTTGTGCGTGAGCTGACGGTGTTGTGCAAATCGCTGACTCAACCGCCGGAGAAATTCCACGGACTGAAGGATGAGGAAACGCTCGTCCGCCAGCGGTATCTGGATCTGATCTACACTGACGGCGTGCTGGATCGCATGTTGCAGCGATCGAAGATTATTGATTCGATTCGCCAGACGCTGCGAAGCCAGAAGTTTTACGAAGTCGAAACGCCCGTGTTGCATGCTGTCGCTGGTGGAGCGGCCGCACGGCCGTTTGTCACGCATCATAATGCTCTCGACATGGAGCTGTTTCTCCGCATCGCGCTGGAGCTGCATCTGAAGCGATTGATGGTAGGCGGGATAGAACGCGTCTACGAAATCGGCCGAGTCTTCCGGAATGAAGGTGTGGACGCGACACACAATCCCGAATTCACGATGATTGAAATCTATCAGGCGTACGGCAACTACGAATCCATGATGGATCTCACGGAACAAATCGTCGTCAACTCCGCAAAAGCCATTGGCGACACATTAGAATTGCCGTGGGGCGAAGACGGCGACACGATCAACCTGACTGCGCCGTGGCCTCGGAAGAAGTATGCCGACTTGTTTCGCGAACATGCGGGTTGCGACATGCACGATGCGGCAGCCGTGGAAGCGGTCGCAAAGAGATTCAGCATTGAAACAAACGGCGTTCATCCGGATGTAATCGTCAACGAAGTCTTCGAAAAGACCGTGGAAGATCATTTGCAGGGGCCCGTGTTCGTGATTGATTACCCGGCGTCGATTTGTCCGCTGACGAAACGCAGTCAGTCGGACCCGTCGATTGCCGAACGTTTCGAGCTGTATATTCGCGGCATGGAACTGGCGAATGCTTACACGGAGCTGAACGATCCTCGACTGCAGGAAGAATTGTTTCGGACTCAACTTGCGGGAATGGCGGCCGAAGATTCCATGGCAAAAATGGATCACGATTTTGTGAAAGCATTGAAGGTCGGTATGCCGCCGGCTGGTGGCCTGGGAATTGGAATTGATCGATTGGTGATGTTGTTGACAAATAGTCGAGCTGTCAAAGATGTGATCTTCTTTCCGTTGACGCGGCATGAAGATGCAGAGGCTGTGGTGCTGGAATCGAAGAAACCTGAAGCTTCTGCAACGTGAGATCAAGGTGTGTTACGCTCTGTTTCACGCACCTTACAGGCTGTTACAAAGATTTGATATTTCAGATTTCAGATTAGAAATCTACAAGCCCGCAATGGAGTGCGTTTGATGTACAAACTGCTGCTGTGTGTTCGATATCTGCGAACTCGCTATATCGCTTTGGCCAGCGTCATCAGCGTGATGCTGGGTGTTGCGACGATGATCGTAGTGAACAGCGTGATGGCAGGCTTCACGTCAGAGATGCGTGATCGGTTGCACAATTTCCTGTCTGACATCGTCATTGAAACTCGCACGATGGAAGGCATCGAAGACACGGATCGGCAGTTGGCCGCAGTTCAGGCTGCGGCGGGTGACTACATCGCCGCGATGACGCCGACGATTGATTGTGAGGGCATGATCATGTTTCGTGATCCTTACAACGGCAAGACCATTACCACGCGTGCCATGATACAGGGAATTGATCCGGAAACTCGAAATCTCGTCGGGCCGCTTAAAGAGTATTTGGCCAACTACAACCAGGAGATCGAAGACGGTGTCGTGATTAAAGAAGCACTGCGCAGTCGTGAAGAACCGCTGAGTTGGGAACTGACGAAGTCTGCTGCGGCTTACCGGGAAGAAATGAAGCGCATGGAAGCGATGGAAATCACCGGCGCTTTCGAAGATGAAACGCCGTCTGAAGCTGGCAGCAAAGTAGCACAGCCTGAATTTGACGATGCCCCCGCCCCTGCCGACATACCTTCCGCGACGGGCGATCCCGTGGCCACCGGCGCGGCAGTCGCCGAACAGAAGCCGCTGCATCAGAAGGATGTGTTCCTCGATGATCCGATATTCAGTCAGCCCGAGTCTAAAATCCAGACGGCGCCATTTGCGGCCCGAGTTTATCTGGGCGAAGGCATCGTGAGTTTTCAGGCTCAGGATCCGGAAACAGGCAAGCTCCACAAGGTCATGCTCGTGCAGCCCGGCGATGATATCACTCTAAGTACATATTCAGTCGGGAAACCGCCGGATATCGTCAAAATGAGTGCCACGGTCGTCGATACGTTTCGCAGCGGAATGAATGAATATGATACCAGCGTCGTGCTGATGAATATCAAAGAGTTGCAGAAGAATCGCGGCATGCATCTGGGTGATTCCATAACATCCATTCACATTCGTCTGAAGAATTACGACGACGCTCCAAAAGCCATCGCAGCACTGCAAGGTGCGTTTCCTCCTGGACTCGTCACGATCCGGACGTGGGAAGAAAAGCAAGGGCTGCTGTTGTCGGCCGTCGAAATGGAGACGTCCATACTAAACGTGTTGTTGTTTCTGATCATCACCGTCGCCGGATTCGGTATCCTTGCCATCTTTTACATGATCGTTGTGGAAAAGACGCGGGATATCGGAATCCTGAAATCTCTGGGAGCCAGTTCGAATGGTGTGATGTCGATCTTCCTGTATTACGGCCTTGCTCTTGGCATCGTGGGCAGTTCGGCGGGCGTTGTTCTTGGGCTGCTGTTTGTGAGATATATCAACCCGATCGAAGACGGTCTAAGCTGGCTCACCGGAAGAAAAGTGTTTGATGAAAAACTGTATGAGTTTTTTGAGATTCCAACTTACGTCAATCCTGTGATGGTGATTTCCGTGGCATTTGGTGCCATCGCGATCGCTGTGCTTGCCAGTATCCTTCCCGCTCGCCGTGCTGCTCGATTGCATCCCGTGAGGGCTTTGAGATTTGAATAACTATGAAGGACAGTAACGGGTGGCCGGGGTTGGAGAGCGATAGCTGGAAACCCCGGGGCTTCCTTCGCTCCGCTCTGTCCAGCCCCGGCCACACCAACTGAACACTGAACACCGAACACTAATTCCGAAGTACAACGCCATGGCTGAGACCATCAAAATGACCAGGCCACTTATCACTGCTGAAGCGATTTCCAAATCGTACTTCAAAGGCGAACACAAAATCCCGGTGCTACAGGGCGCGGGGATTAAGGCAAATCGTGGTGAATTCATTTCCGTCATCGGGCAAAGCGGGTCGGGGAAAAGTACGCTGCTGCACGTGATGGGGCTGCTGGATTCCCCGGACATCGGAGAGGTGATTCTGGACGGCAATCGTATTGACAACCTGAATCAGTCGGCGCGCGACCAGTTGCGGAATCACGTCTTTGGATTCATCTTCCAGTTTTATCATCTGCTGCCGGAACTTTCGCTGCTCGAAAACGTTATGACGCCACTCATGATTCGGCATTCAATTTTCGGCTACTGGGCGAAACGCAAAGAGATTCGCGAAGCAGCGATGGACATTATCAATCAGGTAGGGCTTAGTCACCGCATTAAGCATCGTCCGTCGGAACTGTCGGGTGGTGAAATGCAGCGAGGTGCCATTGCCCGCGCATTAGTCGGAAAACCGGAAATTCTGCTGGCCGATGAACCTACGGGAAATCTGGACGCCGTCACGGGTGGTGGCATTATGGAGCTTCTGAATTCGCTCAACGAGAATCAAAAGTTGACGATTGTCATGGTGACTCACGATGAAGCCATCGCCGCTCAGGCTCACCGAACGGTTCGCCTTGCCGAAGGCCGCATTCAGCTTCTCGCGCGGGAAGATGCCGCCTGAGACTCCGCCGCGTTAAGCGTACCAGTTAATTACCGTTGCAGAATCCGGTTAAGCCCATCTCGCAGGTGAGATTCGGAATCTATCGGGAGGGCGAGGCTCCTGCCGAGCCGATTCCGTGGCTTTTTTAAGCGAGTTTCAGGAAGTAATCTACCAGCAGGCAACCTTCGTTTAAACCGTGGCCGACAGGCCAGGCACAAACAACTTGGCCACGCACGGACAGTCTGGCCTGTCGGCCACGGGTTAAACGAATTGCAAGTTGTCGTCACTGGTAGTGATTCATCAGCCGCTCGCCTAAGGGAATATTGCGTGATTCGGATTCGGGGGAACAAAGTGTATATCGCGTCGGCAATGGTGATGCTGATCTTCATCGTGGGAACACTGGGCATGTTTCTGCTCAGTCTGACTGCGTCGCGGCCGACGAATCTGGGCGTAACGGACGGACGCCTTGCACCGTGTGCGGAATCTCCCAATTGCGTTTCGACCCAGGCTGAAGACCATGATCACTGGATTGCCCCGATCACATATCAGGGTGATACCGGCACAGTGATCGAAACTCTTGACAGTATTGTCCGGCAGATGCCCCGCACGAGTGTGATCGAGAAATCACGGGAGTATCTTTATGCGGAGTTTCGGAGCGCGTTTTTTCGGTTTACCGATGATGTGGAGTTTTTTGTTGAAGCGGAATCAGGCCGTATCCATTTTCGATCCGCATCGCGAGTCGGTCGATCTGATCTGGGAGTTAATCGCGAACGCATGGAATTGATCCGCAGCCGGTTTCAGTCGCTGCACTCCGGCCCGGACGCGATGCCCAAGAAACTCGTCGCGCCACTCGAGTCCAAATCCGCGCGCCAAGGGTTGTTCGATCAATAACCATTCGATTTGATCGTAGCTGCTGTCGCCAGACGGCGGAACTCCACGCTCTGGCGACCTTGGTCCGGCCTACAGATCTTAATTCAGGACTGTTTCCAGGTGGAAATCCACGCTCTGGCGAGCGTAGCTGGGGCTGAAAGAGATCATGTCGTTCACCGCTCGCAACCCATGGCAGTTCCGTACTACAATGGATGGTGCAGAATCCCTCCGAATACTTTCCCCCGATTCCGCGTTTTCAAGTTCTGCCAAGGCAAAAAAGACCGAATGAACCAGGACAAGAAACGTGCCGCGAAACTGCAGTCACCTCGTCATCAGTGGTATCAGAATCAATCGTCAGCGAACAGTGCGCGTCCGCCGTGGGAGATTTCCGTCTGCGGAGATCTGACGGACGGACAGACCGATCTGCTGGAACACTTCACGCAAGTGCCGCGTGGAAGCAGAGGAGTGGTTTATTTTGATTCGTGCGGTGGCAGCGTCTACACGGGACTTGCGATTGGAACTCTGATTCGGCTTCGCAGTCTGCGAGTCACTGCGATCGTACTGGGTGAATGTTCGTCTGCAGCATTGCTTCCATTTGCTGCTTGTCAGCAGCGACTTGTCACGCCGCATTCGACGTTGCTTTTCCATCCCATGCGGTGGCAGTCGGACGAAGACGTCCGTCTGGAGGAAGCTACCGAATGGGCTCGCCACTTCAAAGATCTGGAAACACGGCTGGATTTGTTGCTGGCGACACTGATGAGCGTTCCGCTGGAAACACTGGCTGGCTGGACGCGGCCCGGTCGTTTTGTCACTGGTCCGGAACTTGCAGCGGCAGGCATTGCTGCGCTGTTCGATCCGTTCACGGAACCTGATGCCTGGAAAAAGATCCGCATTGTGTGAATAATGGTCGTCGAGTCACCAATGCGGCTCAGTGTCGAGCGGTCAACAAGTGTCTTGACTGCATCAACCGCAGAGCGTTAGTGCTCTTTTGATTTTGTCGCCACCGGATTCATTCCGGTGGTTCTCGGGATTCTGCACTACTCGAAAACATTGAGAATTTCGTAGTGCAGAATCCTGAAAACCACTGAGGTAAACTCAGTGGCGACTAAATCAACATCCTGCTAGCGCGTTCCGGCTGATGGGACTCAATTCAGACATGTCCATTTCTACCAATTCCCAGGAGCGATCTTGATGCGATTACCAGGTCTGTTACTGACTGTACTTACGGGTCTTGCCTTTACTGCGAATAGTGTTGCCGCAGAGAAGGCCGTGCCGTCGCGAGTCCTGATGCTGACGCAGAGTGCGGGCTTTGTGCATGGCAGCGTACGACGTCCCGAAGGCGATGAAAAGAAGCTTGCCGTTGCCGAAGTCGCGATGATTCAGCTTGGACAAAAGACCGGGTTGTTTACTGTCGATTGTACGCAGGACGCTGCAGCAGACTTTACGAAAGAGAATCTGCAGAACTACGACATCGTGATGTTTTACACAACGGGATCACTTCCGATCGCGGATGCTGATCGAGACTATTTCTTCAAAGAATGGCTCACGACAAAAGGGCATGGCTTTATTGGATTCCATTCGGCGACGGATACCTATGGCGACTATCAACCGTATTGGGATATGGTCGGAGGTACATTCGACGGGCATCCCTGGGGATCCAAAAATACGGTGACTATCAATGTGCAAGATCCCGAGAACCCAATGATGAAACCGTTCGGCCAGGAATTCACGATCACGGACGAAATCTACCAGTATAAGAACTGGCAACCGGAAAAAGTGCGCGTGCTGATGAGCCTGGATATGACTCGTTGTAAGCCGTCAGCGCCACGTCATGTGCCGGTGGCGTGGATAAAATCTTATGGCGAAGGCAAGGTGTATTTCAACAACCTTGGTCATAACGAAGCCACGTGGCAGGATCAGCGATATCTTGATTCGATCACCGCCGGTGTAAAATGGATTCGCGGCGACGTCGAAGCGGATTCCACACCAAATCCTGAGTTGAGCAAAGCTCAGGAAGTCGCCGCCAAAGCCGCTGCAGCGGCGGCCGAGAAGTAACATCAGTCGTCCTGGTGAGCGGTGGGTGTCAGCCCATCGAGGTTCATAAATGTAGCCCGACCGGTCTCAGATCGGGAACCAACAACCTGGCATTCAATCAAATAATTCCATTTCTGCCACTTGTCCTACCTCTTAATTCCCTCCAACTCGCCGCGATTCGTAAGCACAGAAACAAACAGGAACTACCAATGACACGTTTTGTCGTGTTTTCACTTGTGATGTCCACCGTGATGATTGCTTCACGTGCCGATGAAGGACCGACGTTCGTCCGCACTGTCGAAGGAATTACACAACTGAAACTTGCCAACGGAATGCAGGTGCTGCTGTTTCCCGATGTGTCACGACCTACCGTCACTGTCAATCTGACATTTTTCGTCGGATCACGCCACGAAGGCTACGGCGAAGCGGGCATGGCGCATCTGCTGGAACACATGCTCTTCAAAGGCACGCCCACGCACCCGGCGATTCCAGCGGAACTGACCAAACGCGGCGCGCAGTTTAACGGCACGACATGGCTCGACCGCACCAACTACTACGAAACGATGTCGGCCAGTGACGAGAATCTGGAATTTGCGATTTCGCTGGAGGCGGATCGTATGATCAACAGCCTCATTAAGGCGGAAGATCTGGCGTCAGAAATGACCGTTGTCCGCAATGAATTCGAACGAGGTGAAAACAGTCCGCAGCGAGTTCTCATGCAGCGAGTATTTTCGACCGCCTACGAATGGCACAACTACGGCAAGTCCACAATCGGCAATCGTGCGGACATTGAGAGAGTTCCCGTCGAGAACCTGCGACGATTCTACAAACGATTTTACCAGCCCGATAACGCGATGTTGATCGTGGCGGGAAAGTTCGACCCGCAGAAAGCGGTTGCTCTGATCCAGCAGCACTTCGGTTCAATTCCAAGGCCCGATCGGGAACTCAACAAAACCTACACGGAAGAACCGGCACAGGACGGCGACCGAATGGTAACCGTCCGTCGCGTTGGGGAAGTAGCCGTTGCGATACTGGGATATCACATTCCCGCCGGGGGCCATCCGGATTATGCGACCGTCGATGTGCTCACGACGATCATGGCCAGCGAACCTTCAGGACGACTTTATGAGGCGTTGGTCAAGCGGCGATTGGCTGCCGGTGTGTTTGGAAGTTGTTTTGCACTGCACGATCCCGGCATTGTCCTGTTCGGCAGCCAGGCCGCGCCTGGAACTGACGGAACCACGATGCTGCAGAACCTGATTGAAACGGTAGAAGGTGCCAGCGATCAGGTTTTCACTGAGGAAGAGGTCGAGCGAGCCAGACAGGAAATGTTGCGGCAAAGGGAAATTCAGGTCGCCGATTCTCAGTCGCTAGCCATCCAGCTCAGCGACTGGGCGGCGCAAGGCGACTGGCGGCTGTTCTTTATCTATCGCGATCAGCTTGAAAAAGTCACTGCGGTAGACGTCAACCGCGCGGCGGCGACCTATCTTGTTCGCAGCAATCGCACGGCCGGGTTGTTTGAACCAACCAAAGTCGCAGAACGTGCCTCCATTCCTCCAACTCCGGACCTCGCGGAGATGATTGGTGACTATGCAGGTCGCACAGACGTGGCACAGGGTGAGGAATTCGATGCGTCGCCGGAAGGGATTGAATCACGTCTGGAACGTGCCGTACTTTCATCGGGCATCAAAGTGACGTTGCTGCCGCGCAAGACGCGAGGTTCGTCGGTCACATTAAAGCTCAATCTGCGTTATGGAAACCTGAACGATCTGAAAGGCCTCGCCACTGCCGCCAAAATGCTGCCGAAATTATTAGATCGTGGTACTGAAAACCTGACGCGGCAGCAGATCAGCGAAGAACTCAACAACTACCGTGCGGAAATGCATATTTCCGGCGACGCGGGAAATTTGTCCGTGACAGTGCAGACAAATCGTGGAAATCTGGTTCCCGTACTGCGGATCGTTGAGGAAATCCTGAGACGACCAAAACTCCCGGCGGAAGAACTGGAATTGATTCGAGAAGAGTTGTTGTCAAACGCAGCAGAACGTGTCAGCGATCCGATCGCCATTGCTACGAATACTGTCACTCGCAAGCTTGCACCGTATGCGATTAATGACCCGCGTTATATTGCGGAACTCAAAGAAGACATGGAACGGACAAAGGCCGTGACGATCGAACAGGTACAGGACGTCTATCGGCGACTCGTTGGAGCATCGGCAGGAGAACTGACGATCATCGGTGACTTTGAAAAAGAGCTTGTTGTTTCGGCTGTCGATGAAATGACAAAAGGCTGGACATCGAATGTTGCTTTTGAACGGATTCCCCGAATCTCCGTGAACAATACGACCGGTGATTTCGTACAGATTGAGACGCCGGATAAGGCAAACGCAGCCTTCTTTGCCGCGATGACACTGCCGATGAAAGACAGCCATCCCGACTATCCGGCTCTGGCAATCGGCAACTTTATTCTGGGTTCCGGAGGTCTGTCGTCACGCCTTGCAGATCGCGTTCGACAGAAAGACGGATTGTCTTATACGGTGCAATCCAATCTTCAGCCATCGGCCGTTGATGAACGCACATCGTTTTATGTCTTTGCGATTTCCAATCCTGTCAACGCCGGCAAACTTCAAGCCGCCATTGCAGAAGAACTCAAGAGACTGATTGCTGACGGAATCACTCAAGAAGAGCTTGAGCAGGCCAAAGAAGGATTTCTGCAGTCACAGGAGGTTTCACGGACGGACGAAAGCTCTTTGATTCCGTTGCTGGAAGCGTACGCATTCATCGGACGCGACATGAAGTTCGTGGCTGAGTTTGAATCGGAAATCCGCAATCTCACAGTCGAAGATGTCAATACTGCGTTAAAAAAGCACATTGCTCCGGACCGCCTTTTCATCGTGTCCGCCGGCGATTTCAAATCTGCAGATTCAAAGTGACGTTTAACCTGCCACAAGGCAACCACTCGATGCTCCTGCCGATCCCTGCACTTTCGCGATTGATTGTCACTGGCAAAGATCGAGCGAAATATCTGCACAATTTCTGCACAAACGACATCAAAGAACTGTCGGCCGGAAACGCCTGCGAAGCGTTTTTCTGCGACGTCAAGGCCCGTGTGATCGCCCATAGTTATGTGCTGGCGTTTGATGATTGTCATGAAATCTGGATGCTCGCTGGTGATGAAGCCGAGATTCTGAAGCATCTGAATCGATACATCATCACGGAAGATGTGACCATTCTGTCAGCCACATCATCGACCTCTGTCGTTGCGGCGATCGGAGCGACGTCAGCACAGACGCTGCTGAACAACGCAGCAGAAGCCAGTGACGACCTTCAACAGCCATTGCGATGCGCCAGGCTGCAGTCCAGCTCGCCAGATTGCAGCGGATCGTCCGCCACCGCACTTTCCCTTGTATGGGCCGACGCGTCCATGCTGTGGCTCGCAACAACGACGGATGCAGGCGACATTTCGGCAGCCCCCGACGTCATCTCGGCAAAACGGGAGTTTGAGCAATTGCGAATTCGCGAACGATTCCCGATCATCAATCAGGATCTGTCGATCGACAATATGGCCCCTGAAGCCGAAAGAAATACCACCGCGATCAGTTACGTCAAAGGCTGTTATCTCGGACAGGAACCGATCGCTCGACTGGATGCCATGGGTCACGTGAATCGCGCACTTCGCTGCGTGGAATCGACGTCGTCTGCCGCGCAATTACTTCAAGCGAACATCCTCACTCCCGACGGCACCATCGCCGGCGTCGTTACATCAGCTACGCCGATTGAAGATGGCTCGATCGGACTTGCGCTTCTTCGAACGAATGCGATTCAGATCCCTCTGCATTGCACGATCGATGGCAAGAACGTGACAGTGAAGGTCTTGCCGTGAATGATGTTCTAAAAACGAACAGTACACCGCATGGATCTGATGCCGCCACTTCCTGAAAGCCTGTCTCGGCATAACGAGTCGGCCAATTTGGTTTGCATCTCGAACGATCGGATGGCAACATGCAGATGAAAACCACTGGGAACTGGAAGCCGCCTTCATAATTAAGTCTAAAGCGTCCGCAAATGATCCGGTACGATTTCGGTATAGGTTCATTCTTGATGCCGATCAGGGATTCACTCCAATCCTGCAGGAGCGTTTCTTTCTTAATGCGAGGGATGGAAGCGGTCCATGGCTGACGGATTCGATCAAAGTGGAGTGGAAACTGCAGGACGAAACCTGGGTCCCGTCAGATCCCGTCAGATGCCGTCATGGTACAGTATCGGTATCTCAAAAAACCGGAAGAACGCAACAGGCGAACGCTGCATCTGGACTGGAAGAGTGCCAACCAGGAAGTTGGTAATCATAACTTCGAAAAGCCGGACTGGATTCTGCGACCCGGCACGAAAGTTGTGGACGACCGTGGAGATCGTCCTGTTCTGCCGCGTACTGTCAACTAATGCCCAATGAGGGAGACAGGGGTACAAAATGCAACCACATAAACATAAGTGAGTGCAAAAAGTACCTTCAAAGAAAAGACTCTCAATCACCGGCAGAAGATTCTCGAACTGCTCAGCACTCGACGCCTACAAGAACGTTGTAGAGGCGAGCGAAGTAGAGTAATTCGACACCCGAGATTCCGTTGAGTAACATTGATGATTGCGTTCCAGGTATTTTTTGGCATCAAGAATGGAAGCTGGTCAACTAACACCATGAGTGGTTGGAGAAACGGACAAATCGTCCCGGACAGCGTCCTGCAGCGGCTTTCCAGTCGGTTGAACAGAAACAATGTGGCAATCATCAAAAATGACTGGTCAACCGGTGTTTTGGATAAAACGGGGCACGCGGCTCAATTTGTGCGGTTCAAAGACGGCAGTGCAGGCATATTGTTACGACCTAACGCCACGCGTTATCAACTCCTTCATGAATTGAAGCACTACGAACACTGGCTTGCGAACAAGAAACTCTATGCTCAATTTTGCCGATTGGAACGAGAAGAATTTGTATTCCAGACCTTGCGGGGAAAACGCTACTGGAAATCATTTACTGAAGAAGAACGTCAACATGCGGTCGAGCACATCGAGTATTTCAGACATCTCTTCGGGCAATAGTTGAGAAAGGAAAGCAGGTATGTCTACCACCACGATGATTTCCAATATCTGCCAGATTGCAGAGGACTTTGGCAGGAGCTGTGGCCTGATGGATTTTGAGATCGAGCGCATTGTCCGTTCTCGAACGGACGGAAAAGATGAATGGGTCGTTCAACTGCAGTTTAGAAATATCGACCCGTTGATCGAAGACGATGATCGGTGCGCGATCGTTGTCGTTGATGCCAAATCCGAAAAACCACGCTTGCTTGAAGGGCTATAAACAGTTTCCACCGGTGAGTGTAAAAACCGGTATGGCTGAAGAATTCGCTATTTTTCGCGGATTTAATGTCAACTTAGGCCGCAGAAATGAACCTTACATGTTCTTCAACGGATCGTTATGGGGGAAGGCAACGTATTGTCGGTCGTGCTACGTGGACGGTTGTGTCCAAAAAAAATTTGCCAGGCACGACCTGTTGATGTTGGCCACGCTGGCGTTTTAGCTTGCCACCGGATTCGTTACCTTTGTTGTCGTGATGGATCAATTTTCTACTTGGACCTAAAAAAACAGGAGGCACCATTCACCTTGGACAGGTTTTCTATCCAGACTGCCGTTGAGCGTACGGCCGTAGAATTCAGTTTCCCGTTGATCCTACACATCTCGACGGACTTCGCCCGATGTGCAATCAAAAAACTATTAGCGGCCAGAGGATCCCAAGAAATATACCAATGATATATGTGATTGGTGTCTCAAAATGTCGAATTGAGAGTCTTCGAATTTGACGCACTACTACCAATGTTACGCACGCTGGAACAACAGCGACGAATAAGCTCGATTCCGAGCGCAGTAAACAACGCGCCAACGCGTGAGGATTCGGAAACCGAAGCAATCATCGTTGATGGGAACCACTGCGGGGCTCTCGACATCGGCAGTATACTGTATACCACCACGGAGAGTAGATATGAGATTCCCACTGACTCGCGCACAGATGCACTATCGTTCATGATTTCTGCGACCCATTTTCTCGAAAAATATAGCGGCAGGTCTTTTCCTGTCACGAAATAATCTTCCACATCGGCTGTGCGCCTTCGACGCCGACGAGAGAGTTATCAAGGCCGCCGAAGAAGTACGTGAGTTTCTCAGGGCTTAGGCCGAGCAGTGTCAGGATCGTGGCGTGCATGTGCTTGACGTGGAAGACGTCTTCGACGGCTTTGCTGCCGATTTCGTCGGTAGCTCCGACTGTCGTGCCGCCTTTGATGCCGCCGCCGGCCATCCAGACGGTGAACCCGTAACTGTTGTGATCACGGCCGCTGCCAGTGGCGTATTCGGCGGTTGGCTGTCGGCCAAATTCACCGCCCCAGACGATCAGCGTGTCCTTGAGCAGGCCACGGTCTTTCAAATCCTTGATCAGCCCGGCGATGGGTTTATCCGTTTCGCCGGCATGAAGGTTGTGATTGGCTTCCATGTCCGTGTGTGCGTCCCAGTTGTCGTCGTTGTGGGCTCCGCCGGAATAAACCTGCACGAACCGAACGCCGCGTTCGACAAGTCGTCGAGCCAGCAGGCACTGGCGACCGAATTTTTCGCTCTTCGGATCGGTCAGGCCGTACTGTTCCTGAGTTGCCTGCGTCTCCTGAGAAATATCCACCGCTTCCGGTGCCGTCGACTGCATCTTGTAGGCGAGTTCATAGCTGGCGATGCGGGCGGCCAGGTTGCTGTTGTCGGAACGTGGTGCGAAATGATCGTCATTATATTGTCGCAGCGTGTCCAGCAGACGGCGTTGTGAATTGCCTGCCAGTTCAGAGGGTGGTGTCAGGTCCAGAATAGGATTCTTGCCGGAACGCATCACCGTGGCCTGATACGTCGCGGGCATGTAGCCGCTGCTCCAGTTTTTCGAGCCGCTGATCGGGCCTCCGCGAGGATCGAGCATGACGACGAAGCCTGGCAGATCTTCGTTCACGCTGCCCAGTCCGTAGTTGGCCCATGACCCGATACAGGGATGTCCGCTCAGGACTCTGCCGGAGTTCATCATCAGCATTGCGGAACCATGAATCGGTGAATCCGCCGTCATGGAATGCACAAATGCGATGTCGTCCGCACAGCTTCCCAGGTGGGGAAACAGGTCGCTGATCCATTTGCCACATTCACCGTACTGTTTGAACTTCCAGCGTGGTTCCACAATACGGCCTTGATTGCGATGACCGCCGCGACCGAAGGTTTTGACTTCGATCGTCTTGCCGTCCATCCCATACATGGACGGCTTGTAGTCAAACGTATCGACCTGACTTGGTCCGCCGTACATGTACAAAAAGATGACGTTCTTCGCTTTCGGAGCGAAGTGGGATTCTTTTGGAGCCAGCGGGTTTCTGAATTCCGTGACACCATCAGCGGCGACAGCCTGGCTGTTCAGAAAACCGTCGCGTTCCATCATGGCCGTCATTGCCAGCCCGGCGAAACCGGAACCCGTTTGCCACAGCATTTCACGTCGAGTGCGTCCGCAGAAGTTGCGAGTTGTCATAGTGAGTCTCGTGTGTGTGATGTAGGACAGCCTTTTGAGGGCGTCGTAAACGTAGATTTTACGGCTCCACCGACCCCGCGTCGGTGGCCCGCCGACTGGCAAGCTACAGTAGAAAATCTCTGATTATTATTGGCCTGCACCGACCCCGTGTCGGTGTAGCCGCGACGCGTGGCCCAAAGTCGCCCAGCCACCGACACGGGGTCGGTGGAGGGTGTGTTTCGCGAGGTCCTTGTTGCTGTAGCTGTTCAGTCGTGCTTCCACCGACGCAGGGTCGGATGGAGAGCTAATCCAGATAGATGAACTCGTTCAAATTGAATGCCATCAGGCAAAAATACTTGCGTGCCTGCTGGGCATCCATGTTGTGATCTTGCTGTAATGATTTGATTAACTCCAGCCCCCGAGCGACTTCGGCATCAGTGGCAGGCCTTTGCGTCGTGCGTTCGAGTGCGGCATTGACCTGAGCAGTAGACGAATCCGGATATTTTTCCTGCAGCATGTCCGCAAACAAGGCGGCCTGTTCCTGGATGAATTCGCTGTTAAGAAGTCCGAGTGCCTGAGTTGGCTGAGTTGTTGTGAAACGAACGGGGCATGTCTGATCGGTGTCGGCCATGTCGAAGCTTTCGAGAATCGGGTCAAGCAGCGATCGTTTTACATGAATATAGACACTGCGTCGGGCTTCATCTTCGGGCGAAGATTTGCCCCAGCCGGAACCTGGCTGCGACTGTCCGGCTTTGACTTCGTCCGGAATGTCAGTGTAAATCGACGGGCCGTACATGCGATCTGCGTTTAGCGACCCATTCGCCCAAAGAATGGAATCACGAACTTCTTCGGCCGAAAGTCGTCGCATATCGAAGCGCCAGAAATGGTCGTTGGTCGCGTCTTTGGCGAGTGCGTCGTCGCGACCGGAAGAACTCATCTGGTACGTCGCAGAATTCATGATCAGCCGGTGCATGGCTTTGATGGACCAGCCGGACTCGACAAACGTCGAAGCCAGCCAGTCGAGCAATTCCGGATGCGTCGGTTGGCTTCCCTGAAATCCAAAATCGCTCGACGTTCGTACAATACCGCGACCAAAATGATACTGCCACAGGCGATTCACCATAACTCGGGCTGTAAGCGGATTCTCGGGGCTCGTCATCCATCTGGCCAACGCTGTGCGACGTCCGCTGGAAGAGGCTCCTTCCGGAAGTGGCAGAATCTCCGGTTGCGGCGGTGACAGCACCGACGGAAACGACGGAAGTACTTCTTCACCAGGAGACTGCGGATTTCCACGAGCCAACAGATACGTTGGTTTCATGTCAGCCACGTCTTCTTTAACGCACAGTGCCTGAGCCATCCCGGTCGGACGATTTTCACGAAGTTTGTCGCGGCGATTTGTGAGGTTTCGATAATTGTTGACTTCTTTGTCCGTCAACAGTCCGCCTTTGCGTCGTTCGATCAGAAGCACGCGGTTTTCTTCGTAGGCAAATTCGTCGTTGTCAACACCGGTGAAATCCTTCTTTGCTTTCTCCTCAATCTTCGCGAGATCGTTTTCGATATTCCCGAGTTCGCGGTCATACTGAGCAATCGCCGCATCGTGCAGCGAACTCTCTTCAGACTGCTGGATTTCGGTGACCGATGCTTCCAGAACGGAATCATGTGATCGCGTTCCATATCGCTTCACACCCCGAAAGAACGCAATCATGCTGTAGTAATCCGTCTGGGGGATCGGATCAATCTTGTGGTCGTGGCAGCGTGCGCAATTGATGGAGAGACCAAGCAGCGACTGTCCGGTTGTCGTGACGATGTCGTCCAGATCGTCGTAGTAGGCCAGTTCCGGATCGGCCGGTTCATCATCCCAGCGGCCCAGACGATAATAGCCCGTGGCGATGATGGAATCCGGAGTCCTGTTCGGCAGTTCGTCACCGGCCAGTTGTTCAGTGATAAACTGATCGTAGGGCTTGTCAGCGTTAAATGACTGAATCACGTAATCACGATATCGCCAGACGAATGGTTTGGCCCCGTCGCGTTCGTAACTGTTGGTTTCGGCGTAGCGGACCAGATCCAGCCAGTGACGTCCCCATCGTTCGCCGTAATGTGGCGATTCCAGCAACTGATCTATCAATGCTGCCCAGGCTTGCGGGGAAGGATCTGCGGCGAACCGTTCGACCAATTCCGGTTCTGGAGGCAGGCCGGTGAGATCGTAGGACGCGCGCCTCACAAGTTCGCGTGGTCCAGCCTGAGGATTCGGAGTCAGTCCGTGATCCCGTAGCTGATTCTGAATAAAGCGGTCGATCTCGCTTTTCGCCCAGGTGCCTGACACCTTGGGAACTTGCGGTTTTTGCACGGGCCGAAACGACCAGTGTTTTTTGGTTTCTTCATTCACACGAGGCGGTTCGCGCGGGGCTTCGAAGTGCAGTTTCTTCAGATCTTTCGGCCATGCGAGGCCATTTTCGATCCACCTGGTCAGTGATCCGATCTGCTTCGGCGACATTTGACCGGTCGGAGGCATTTCGAAACCATCGTAGTTAATCGCCTGAATCAGCAGACTTGCAGCCGAGTCCGCCAGATCGACGGCGGGACCTGATTCGCCGCCCTTGAGGATTGTTTTCCTTTGCGTCAGATCCAGTCCACCCTTGGGCTCATCACCGGCATGGCACTTCAGGCAGTTGGCTTGCAGAATTCCGGCAACTTCCGCTTCAAATTGGGCGACATGTTCTGCGGGAAAATCGGCGATCTCGTCAGCGGCCGTGAAACTGATCGGCAACAGAAGCACCAGAAATGCTGGAACGCCACGAAGGAGCATGTCGGAATCTCATGCAAAGAGGGAATGATGTCGCTTGAAACGACAGTCAGCGGAGCCTGGCAAGGCATTTCATAGGCTACCCAGCACAGCAGTCAGTGTCAACGAGTGGTCTGCTGTACCGATCTCCGGAGCTTTCGCACATTGGCTTCTGCGATTCTTGAACCATCCGGAAATCCTGGTAACCTGCTCCAAATTTTGCGCGTTTCGACGCCACCGGCCGGTCGCTGTCTGCTTTGCTGTCTTTCGGAATTCTCCGAACTCGTCTGCGAAAGTGGTACGCGCATGCCGTCATCGGGCGGAGTTGACGGCAAAAGTTGTCGAAAATCGCCTAATCGCTCATCGAAGGACCTCCGAAAAGTGCCACGCCGTGACGACATTAAAAAGATCCTGATCATTGGTTCTGGCCCGATCGTCATTGGTCAGGCTTGTGAGTTTGACTATTCAGGGACTCAGGCCTGCAAAGCGTTGCGGGAAGAGGGCTATGAAGTCGTGCTGGTGAATTCCAATCCAGCCACAATCATGACCGATCCCAACACCGCGGATCGCACGTATATCGAACCGATCACCTGGCAGTATGTGGAAGAAATCATCAAGCAGGAGCGTCCTTGTGCATTGCTGCCGACTCTGGGTGGCCAGACGGGCTTGAACACTGCGATGGACCTGGTTCGCAACGGCGTCCTTGAAAAGTACGGCGTCGAAATGATTGGGGCCAAAGAGGAAGTCATCAAGCGGGCGGAGGAACGAGATACTTTCAAGAAAATCATGCTGAGCATCGGACTGGATGTGCCGCACAGCATTACGGTCCACACAATCGATGAAGCGCGCGAAGCCGTGAAAGAGATCGGGTTGCCGATCATCATTCGTGCCAGCTTCACGCTGGGCGGTACGGGTGGCGGCATCGCGTACAATATCGGCGAATTTGAAGACATGATTCGTCGCGGCCTCGCGCTGTCGCCGATCAATGAAGTGCTGCTCGAAGAATCCATTCTCGGCTGGAAAGAGTACGAGATGGAAGTGATGCGCGACAACGCAGACAACGTCGTCATTATCTGCGCGATCGAGAATTTCGATCCGATGGGTGTTCATACAGGTGATTCCATCACAGTCGCGCCGGCTCAGACGTTGACTGACAAAGAATACCAGCGGATGCGTGACGCTACGATCAAAATCATGCGTGCGATTGGTGTGGAAACAGGTGGATCGAATGTGCAGTTCGCCATTCATCCGGACACCGGTCGCATGACCGTTATCGAAATGAATCCTCGCGTCAGCCGATCATCCGCTCTGGCGTCCAAAGCGACGGGTTTCCCAATTGCGAAGATCGCCGCCAAACTGGCCGTCGGTTATCGACTGGATGAAATCCAAAACGACATCACACGCGAGACGCTCGCGTGTTTCGAGCCCACGATTGACTACGTCGTGACCAAGATTCCACGCTGGACGTTTGAGAAATTTCCTGAAGCCGATCCGACGCTCACCGTGCAGATGAAGTCTGTCGGCGAAACAATGGCCATCGGTCGCAACTTTCGCGAATCCCTGCAAAAGGCGTTGCGTGGCCTTGAGATCGGGCATTTCGGACTCGGCGGCGGCAAGAAGGATCTGTGGGGAACCGACAAACAGCCGACAAAAGATGAAATCCAGAGCAAACTGGCGATCCCAAATGCGGAACGCATTTTCTATCTTCGGTATGCTTTGAAGTTCGGAATGTCGGTTGAGCACATTCATCAGACGACTGATATCGATCCGTGGTTTCTCCGTAATCTGGAACAGATCGTTAAACTGGAAGATGAGATTCGCGCCATCAATCGGCTCGACGATGCCTCACCGGAATTGATCCGTCGCGCGAAAGCAGACGGATTTTCTGATGCACAGCTGGCGTTCTGGTGGGACTGTTCAGAGATCGAGGTTCGTCAGCGCCGCAAAGATATGAATATCGTGGCGACGTTTAAGCAGGTCGATACGTGTGCGGCTGAGTTCGAAGCGTACACGCCGTATTATTACTCGACCTATGAGATGGAAGATGAAACTCCGGCAAAACAACCGGGGAAGAAACGGATCATGATTCTGGGCGGCGGGCCGAACCGTATTGGCCAGGGGATCGAGTTTGACTACTGCTGTTGCCATGCCGCGTTCGCGCTCAGGGAGCTTGGCATAGAAAGCATCATGGTCAACTCCAATCCGGAAACGGTTTCGACGGACTATGACACGTCCGATTATTTGTTCTTCGAGCCCCTGACGATAGAAGATGTGCTGAATATCTGTGATCGGATGCAGCCGGATGGTGTGATTGTCCAGTTCGGCGGTCAGACGCCGCTGAATCTTGCGCGCGGCCTGGAAGCTGCGGGCGTCACGATCATCGGCACCAGCCCGGACATGATCGACGCGGCAGAAGACCGCGAGCGATTTCAGAAGATTCTGGAACGCCTGGGCCTGCATCAGCCACCCAACGGAATCGCGACGAACATTGACGGCGCGCGAGCGGCGGCGAATCGAATCGGTTATCCGGTACTCGTTCGGCCCAGCTATGTGCTTGGCGGTCGGGCGATGGAAATCTGTTACGACCAGCAAAGTCTGGAACGTTACATGACGGAAGCGGTCGATGTGTCGCCCGACAAGCCGGTCCTGATCGACAAATTTCTGGAAGATGCGATCGAAGTCGATGTCGATGCGATCTCCGATGGCGAAACGACTGTCATCGGCGGCATCATGGAACATATCGAAGAGGCCGGTGTGCATTCCGGTGACTCGGCATGTGCATTGCCGCCGTATTCTCTTCCGGCCAGTGTGGTTGATGAAATCCGAGTCGCCACGCGTTCCCTGGCAGGAGCGTTGCAGGTTCGCGGGCTGATGAATATCCAGTTCGCCGTCAAGGTCGATGGCGACAGTCCGGACGGCACCGTCTATGTTCTGGAAGTTAATCCTCGCGCGAGTCGTACATCTCCATTCGTGTCCAAAGCGATCGGCCATTCATTGGCAAAGATTGCCGCCAAGGTCATGGTTGGCGTATCGCTGAAGGCACAGGGCTTCACCGAAGAGATTGTGCCGAAGTACACCTCGGTCAAAGAAAGTGTGTTCCCGTTTAATCGCTTTATGGGCGTGGATATTGTCCTTGGCCCTGAAATGCGATCGACAGGCGAAGTCATGGGCATCGACGCCGACTTCGCTCTGGCATTCGCGAAGGCCCAGCTTGCTGCGGGTTCGAAATTGCCGACGACGGGCAAGATCTTCATCAGTATGTCGGCCAGTCATAAGCATCGGATGATCGAACCAGCCCGCCGCCTTAAGTCTCTTGGTTATCAATTAGTCTGCACCAGCGGCACAGCACGAGTTTTCCAGGATGCCGGTATCGAGGTGGACGTCGTGCGGAAGGTCCAGGAAGGCCGTCCGAATCTGCTTGACCTGATGGCAAATGGTGAGATTCATCTGATCTTCAACACCCCAAGTGGAAAAGGTGCCCGAACAGACGAAGGCAAGATTCGAGCGGCCTCGGTGACTCACGGTGTTCCTTGTGTGACAACAATGCCAGGTTGCTCAGCCGTCGTTAACGCCCTGGAAGCACTTCGCGAGCATCCAAATCCAAGCGTAAAAGCTATCCAGGACTGGGTGGCCGAAGACAGGTAAGTCTGCCCGCGTAGCCCGGCCGGTCCTCAGGTCGAGTTCCAGACAATCTGGTCAATCTAATACCGCCGCTCCCCTAAACATTTTGAGCCACGTCCTCTATAGTTCGACTGTCCCATGTTCGATGAAGGAAAGGGTCGGGAGTCTTTTTCGGAGAGTAGCATGATGAAAAACGCTGACGTTTCCGTCCGAAAAAGACTCCCGACCCTCTGCTCACACCCGTGCACCAGACGTCGAAAACCCTTTCCTGCAGAAATCCTATGAACTGGTCCGCTCAAAGAATTGCGTTTATTGGCACGGGGCAGATGGCGATGGCTCTGGCTGCCGGATTTGTGCGTCAGTTGCTGAAGCCTGAGCAGATCAGCGGATATGATCCGGTTGAGGCATCGCGCGCGTCGTTTGCCGCGAAAACTGGCGAAGGTGTGCGATTGTGTGATTCGCCAGCGAAGGCCATCGCGGGAGCGACGGTTGTCATTCTTGCGGTCAAACCACAAGTGATGGACGAAGCTGTCAAATCGTTGGCTGAAGGATTCAGATCCAGCGACGTAGCCAGGCCCATCGTCGTTTCCATTGCCGCAGGAGTACCGATCGAGCGACTCGAAAAAGGCCTGCCACAGAAGACGCGTGTGATTCGAGTGATGCCGAATACACCCTGCCTGATCGGTCGTGGTGCGTCAGGCCTGGCCACAGGTTCTGCTGCGACGAGTGACGACGCGGCACTGATCTGTGAACTGCTCGCAACGGTGGGAGTCGTTGAAACAGTTCCCGAATCTCTGCTTGATGCCGTGACGGGTTTGAGCGGCAGTGGGCCGGCCTACGTGTTTCAGATGATCGAAGCGCTGAGCGATGGTGGTGTCAAAATGGGGTTGCCTCGAGCGATCGCAACTCGATTGGCAGCCCAGACACTGGCGGGTGCCGCAGAAATGCTGCTGAGCACAGGTCTGCATCCCGGTGCCCTCAAGGATTCCGTCACCAGCCCCGGCGGCACAACGATCGCTGGCCTGCACGCCATGGAACAAGGGGGAGTTCGCGCCGCACTGATCGACGCGGTCGAGGCATCGACGCTGCGTTCAAGAGAACTCGGGAAGCTTTAGACTCGTTTTTCGAAACCAGTGGCGGTTCGCATGAAAAGTCCTCCGGAGCCGCTAGAATTTGCGAATCCAGATGCATTCTCGGGCGCTTGAACCAACACAGACAGATCGCGATTCTTATGAACCAACGGCAGGACTTGTGTCAGCTTGAAAAGCTGCGATGTACGATTCTGGCAAATTCGCGCGAAGCGTCGCGTGTTGTGGCGACGGAAATCGCGACGCTCATTCGCAGCCGCAAGACGGAAGGAAAACCGGCTGTGCTGGGCCTGGCAACGGGATCCACACCGACCAGCATCTATGCCGAACTGGTACGGATGCACAAAGAAGAGGGTCTGTCGTTTGCCAACGTCGTGACTTTCAATCTGGACGAATACTATCCGATGCAGCCGGAAGACCTTCAAAGCTACGTGCGGTTTATGAAGGAACATCTCTTCAACCATATCGACATCAAGCCCGAGAACGTGCATATTCCGGACGGGACCGTTCCTATGGAGCAGGTCGCCGATTACTGCCGCGACTACGAAGCAAAAATCGCTCAGTGCGGTGGCGTTGATATTCAGCTTCTGGGAATCGGGCGCACCGGTCATATCGGGTTCAATGAGCCTGGTTCTGATTATTCCACTCACACACGCATGATCACGCTGGATGCAGTCACACGCATCGATGCCGCAAGTGATTTCTTCGGCGCGGAGAATGTTCCGCGTCGGGCGATCACGATGGGCGTCGGAACGATACTGGAAGCTCGCAGAATCATTATCCTGGCGTTCGGCGAAAATAAGTCAGTGATCATCGCCAGGACTGTCGAAGGCGACGTCACGCCTGCCATCCCGGCGACGTATCTGCAAAAACATCCCAACACAGATGTGCTGCTGGATGCCGCCGCTGCGGCTGCACTGACACGCACACGATTGCCGTGGCTTGTGAGCAACGTGCAATGGGAACCGTCCATAATTCGCCGAGCCATCATCTGGCTGTCCGAGAAGATGAGCAAGTCGATTCTGAAACTTACTGATTCGGACTATAACGAAGAAGGTCTGCAGGATCTGCTCGCCGAATACGGTTCGGCGTACGAGATCAATCTGGTGGTCTTTCGACATCTGCAAAGCACACTGATTGGCTGGCCAGCCGGTAAGCCGGACCATAAGAAACGCCCCGGTGATCGTCCGCAACCGTTCGATCATATTTTTCCGAAACGCATTCTCTGCTTTTCGCCGCATCCGGATGACGATGTGATCTCGATGGGCGGAACGCTCATCCGCCTGGCCGCACAGGGGCACGATGTTCACATCGCGTATCAGACGTCTGGCAACATCGCGGTGTTTGATGACGATGCAATTCGGTTCACGGAATTCGTTTCCGACTATTGTGCCGCGTTTGGACTGCTTACAGATCGCATTCAGAGCCTGGAGGATCACGTTGAAGAGTACCTGAAAAAGAAGCAGGCGGGACAGATTGACAGCAAAGAAATTCAGCAGATTAAAGGGCTTATTCGTCGCGGCGAAGCCCGTGCTGGTGCCAGGTGCTGTGGTGTGCCCAACGAAAAACTGCATTTTCTGGACATGCCGTTTTATGAAACGGGCGGCGTGAAGAAAAAACCACTGGGATCGGACGACATCAAGATCCTGGTGGATCTGATGCGTGAAGTCCGACCACACCAGATCTATGCCGCGGGCGATTTGTCCGATCCGCATGGAACGCATCGCACATGCCTGAAAGCCATCATTGAAGCATGTGATCAATGCCGCAATGATGACTGGTTCAAAGAAAGCGAAGTCTGGCTGTATCGCGGTGCCTGGCAGGAATGGCCCGTGCATCAGATCGAAATGGCAGTCCCGCTCAGTCCGCAGGAAGTGAAACAAAAACGCAACGCGATCTTCAAGCACGAATCACAAAAAGACCGCGCTCTGTTTCCAGGTGCCGACATGCGGGAATTCTGGCAACGTGCGGAATCTCGCAACGCAGAAACCGCACGCCGATATGACCAGCTTGGGCTGGCTGAGTACGAAGCGATCGAAGGCTTTGTGCGCTGGGATGGTGCGTGGGGGTTGAACGATTAGTCGGGCTACAGAGGAAGATCGGCAGTACGGAAGTTCGGAGAGTCTGCGATGATGTGTCCAGGAAATTCGGGTTCACAACCGTTCGCTGTGCTGGCGAAGTTTCTACTGGTGATGAATTGCCTGTGGATTTGCGGTCCAGCTTCTGCCGAGGACGAGTGGCCTCAGTTTCGCGGACCCGATGGGCAGGGTCATACCACGGCCACAGGATTACCCATCGCCTGGAGTGAAACGGAAAACATAGTCTGGAAAACGCCAATTCCGGGGGAGGGACATTCATCCCCGGTGATCTCGGGCCAACAAATCTGGGTCACAACGGCCATCACAAAGGAACTGACAGCCGAACAGGAAAACGAACGGCTGGCAAAGCTCAAAAATCGAGATGGCCTGCAAATCGCCGGCACTCTGACACTGCAGGCCGTGTGCATCAACCGCGATCGCGGAGCCATCGAACAAATCGTGGACTTGTTCGAAATAACGTCGCCAGAACCTAAGCACTCTCTGAACAGCTACGCCTCACCGACACCTGTGATCGTCGGTAACATGGTGGTTTGCCATTTTGGAACGTATGGGACCGCCGCGATTGATCGTACCAGCGGTGCCGTCCTGTGGAAGAACGAATCCCTGAAGATCGATCACCAGAACGGACCGGGGAGTTCCCCTGTAGTCTGGAAAAACAAGGTCATCGTTCATTTCGATGGCACAGACCATCAGTCCATCGCTGCCCTTGACAGTGCGACCGGCGACGTTGCCTGGCAAACTCAGCGTTCAGGAAAAATGGACGAAACTCCGGAACTCAGAAAGGCGTACGGAACCCCCATCATCATTAAACTGAACGGCCGCGACCTCGTAATTTCTCCCGCAGCGAACTGGGTCTATGCGTACGATCCGGAAACTGGCAATGAAGTCTGGAAAGCGTCGTACGGTAAGCTGGGGTTTTCCACCGTGCCGCGTCCGGTGGCATCGAGCGATACTGTGTATGTCGCAACAAGCTACATGCAGTCAAGACTGGTTGCCGTGCGATTTGACGGCGAAGGGGATATCTCAGAAACGCACGTGAAGTGGAAATCTGACAAACAGATTCCTCAAAAACCGTCGCTGCTTCTGCACGACAATCGGCTGTACTATGTGAGCGATGGCGGCATTGTTCGCTGTGTGAATCCTGAGACCGGTGAAGACGTCTGGTTCAACAGGCTCTCAGGAGACTACTCTGCTTCTCCACTGGAGTCCGAAGGGCATCTTTATTTCTGCGGCCAGAACGGCACGTGCACTGTGTTGCAGGCAGGTGACGAGTTTAAGGAACTGGCGAAGAATCAACTGGATGCGGATTTTATGGCATCCCCTGCGGTCGCAGACAAAGCCCTGTTTCTTCGATCCACGACGCATTTGTACCGAATCGAAAATCGCTGATCGAACAATCCTTACGCTGCCTGAGTTATGCCGTCATTGTCCTGATCAGCTTCCTCTTCGTACACAAGGTAGTAGATGTTGCTGGCGGCTTCTTCCAGGTAATGCTTGATGTTTTCGCTCTGCACGCCTGCGATCAGTCGGTCGAGTGCCTCGACGACGCGATCGACCTCTTCACTGCTGATTTCTTCGAACTCATCTGTCGCAGTCAGACGGTATTGAGCATTGAGGATTTCACTGTTTTCGTTTTTTGCATTCGACATTGCGAATTCTCCTCAGCCTGATCAGCGGAATATAAGATATGGTGGCCTGTCAGTCCGCCAATTCGAACTTCTGATGTGCAGGGTATCCGGGAAGCACGAGAATAGAACAGTCCCTGTAGACCTGGGCACACGCCATTCGGCCCAGATTGACTATCGGAATTCGGACTCGACCAGCTTTGCTCAAATCCGCCCTGATCGTGAAGTTCCTTGTTCGTCAGCGGCAAACTTGAGAGGAAGGGCAAAAGTCGTTGAGAAACAAGAGGCCGATGCTCTACTCCACTGGCGGTTTCTGCCGATTACCAGTCGGTTCCGGCAGCAAAAGCCGAAATCGATTGCGTCGTCGCGTACGGTTGAAACGGTTGTTCCAGATCAACGATTGCCAATAGGTCGTAGTTCAAGTGCATCGTAAAAAGCGGCCAGTTCCTGCATCTGTTCATCATTGAACGCCGTTTCCGAACCGCGGATCCAGCGCGATGCGAGTCCAAAGTGTTCGCAGGTTGCGCGCCAGAAGGCATGCGACCAACGCTGAAAAACGGGCGGCTCGTAGCGGAGCACAATCTCGCCGGCCTTCTTGAGATCGTCCGCTCTGATGGCGTCCCAGAACTGGATGGCGACAGAGGGAGCAAACGTCATGAAGGTACTGTACCAGGCTCTCATGCCGTACGGGTAATATGTCAGCAGTCGAGCTTTTTCTCCGCCTGCGAAAAGCGTGATTCGCTTGCCGAACGCACGGTAAATCTGCAACGAATAGATCGTGGTGTACTCTTCCTTGAAGGCGACTACGGATTCCATTTGCAGCAACCGCGACATCAGCGGCATTGGTGGATCGCCGTGCAGGACGATACCCATTGGCGTCGCTGAGGTAATTGCCGCGAAGTGCTCGATCATGCGATCGTCGTCGAGTGCAGGAAGCGTGACTTGCAATGCGTCCGCTCCAAGGTCACCGGCGAAATTCGCATAGTCAACGGCCTGATCCGTTTCCCACTTCCCGGTGGCGGCGATCATGACCGCCCGACGATCGACGGCGTCGATAATTTCCCGCGTCAGATCTTTGATCTCATCATAGCTCAGGAGATCGTACTGATTGTTACCGGCAGTCAGCGTGACGATGCCACACCCCGAGGAAATCCCGAGTTCAACGATGCGCCGCATTCCCTGCATGTCGAGCGACAAGTCCTTTCGGTAGCAGGTAGGCACCGATAGCACAGGACCAACAATCTTCGCTTGAAACTCGTGCGGCGTCAGCGGAGATTTCCTTGCAGGAGCGGCCAGGATCCCATGAGATATGGCAAACGCGCCGGCCAGTCCAGCACTTGTTGAGAGAAACTTACGTCTGTTCATTGATGTTCCCTTGTTCAACACGAACACGCAGCCAGCGAATATTGTTGATGCAGTTTTCGGAGCACCAGAAAACGATAAACACATCGCCGTCCGGAAGCTGAATCAGGCTGGGATAACCAAACTTCAACGCACTCAGTTCTTCACCGGGCGTGTCGGTTCCGGTCATACCCGATGTGGCTCCGCGCCAGAGGCAAAGTTCAGCGACATTGATCCACGACTGGTCTTCGATCTTTGAAACATTGGCCCACAATCCCGGCCGATCATGTCGTCGATACACACAGAGGATGCGACCATCTTTCAGGCAGATGAGTTTTGCAGTCTGACCCTGCAGACCCGTCGGACGAGTTTCCGAGAACGTCTGGCCATCAGAAGAGATTGTATACGGCGTTGGCAGGCTCTCGCCGCTGCGTTCCTGAAAGGCCCAGCAAACGGCCAGAAGCCGTCCGTCAGGCAGTTCAGCCATCGACTGCTCCCAGTAGATGATGCCTTGTACTGTCCCGTTCATCACTTTCAGGTATTCGGGCCAGGTCGCACCACGGTCATGCGAAACGAGTGCAATCGCCTGCATTCCGTTTGGCTCGTCGCCATTCCACCCGCGCCATGTCGATGTCGGTACGAGCCAGCGGCCATCCCTGAGGGAAATAATCGAGTGACAGGTTTCGAACGCGGGCCCGATCAGCGGCGGTTGAACGGTGTTTCCTGTCCACGTGCGACCATCGTCCACGCTGCGCAGGAACAGCAATTCCATCGGGACGTAGCCAAGGTTTGTATGATTCACCAGTCCGACGGTCGGGTCGTCGCGGTAGAACCGACCACCGAATCCCACAAGATTTCCGTTGGTCGTGCGGCTGATTCGGATGGAATGCGTCGAGCGGCGTTCAGAGGAATCCTCGAACAGCGGAACGGGAACACTCCATGTTTGTCCGTCGTCACGAGAACGCGAAAGATAGGTTCGATAATCAAGACTTTCCGCCCCTTGCCCAAGATCAAAGGCCGCCAGCAATTCGCCGTCGTCGAGTCGCGCGAGTGACGGATGCCACGCATGCACCGCGCGCAGTTGAGGCTCTGGATTGCGAAATACAAGGCCGGTATCAATGCATTCAATCATGGCCTGCTGTACTCAAGTTTAATGATTTGTGCGGGTGCATAACCCTGGTTTAGAAACGAACGCTCGAACAGGCAGTCGAAGCCGTGATCGGCGGTGATCAATACATCTCGATCGCCGTCCTGTGTCGCGTCGAACACCGCGACTCTGACAACGGAACCAATGACAGGTACCAATGGCAGTTCCAGTTTGTCTGCGTTCGAGAACGGACCGACCGTCCCTTTATCGCCGAGATTCCGGAACAGCATGTGTTCCTGCAGTTTGCTTACCAGAAGATCTAGCTTGCCATCTTCGTCCCAGTCGACCACGCACGTCGTCGCATAGCCACCGAGATCAGTAAGAAGTTCCTGCGATTCCACTACGGGCTCTTTGCCGTGATCACCGCGACGACAAAAATAGTAGTGCCCATACACGTCGTTCACAACGATATCGACATTTCCGTCGCCGTCAAAATCGGCGGCAACCAGCGACGTTCTCGGTCCCTGCATCGTGTCAAAGTCGTACGGCTTATCCGGGCTGCTGCCCACTGTCACAAGTTTATCCTGTGCTGTCCGGATCTGGACTCCGGTGGTGTCGAACGAATCCACGGAATCATTCGAAATATTCTTGTGAAACCAGATGTTGCCAAAGTAATCACCGAACAGAATATCCTTCTTTGTGTCCTGGTCAAAATCGATGCTCACCGTGAACTCCCAGTCGTCGCCACGCCAGGCACGGTGATCGATTGTCTGACCTTCGGGCAGGACCGATTTCATCGGCCCAAATTTGAAGGGCAGTTTCTGCGTCGTGCCCAGAGCAACTCGCTGGCCGAGTACAAGATCAAGAATGTGATCGCCGTTCCAGTCGGTAATCTCGTTGGCATACGGCAGCGGATCGTTGCTCCACGGAAACTGAAGCGGCTGCGCGCGGCGTGAATCAAATCTGGGCTTTTGAGCGTTGCCCGCGTTTTCGAACAGATAGACTGTTCCAGTGCAGGTAGAAACTGTGAGATCCAGATCCCCGTCACCGTCCCAGTCAGCCAGAGTCGGTGAGGCGATGATTTCGTTGGGAAACTCGCCGATTCTCGGCAGCGGCTTCATCGTCAGGACGGGTTCCGACCTGGTTCCGATGTTTTCGTAGAACGCCAGAAAGTTTTCCGTAATCTCGGGAGGACTTTCGTTGCCCCACTTTCGCCAGACACCGACGAACAAATCAAGATCGCCATCTGCGTCGATATCTGCGGCCGCAGGGTTGGCCGCCCATCCAACGTCAAGCGGTTTTCCATCGGCCATCAGGTGGCCGCGAGAATGCAGGGTCGGTGTGCCATCATCGCCTCTGCCTGTATTCTCGTACCAGAAAACGCGGCCGGTGACATAACCGCCGATCAGGAGATCCTCGTCACCATCTGCATCCCAGTCGACGGCTTCGACGAACGGCTCATAATCGTCCTTATAGATCGTTTCGCCATTCGGACCCTCGACCTCCGGCACGGGACTCGCAGGCATACGGAGTGGCACGCCATCGACTTCAATAGGCCCTTTGTCTTCATAGCGAGGAGCAACGTCCGTCCCGACGTTCCGATAAAAATACACCCAGCCCTTGTTAGCACCAACGAGCAAGTCTCGTTTGCCATCGCGATCCCAGTCAATTCCGGTCGGAGTCGATAGAAATCCTGGATCGATGGGCTTTTCATCGGAGTAATACAGCATTCGTGCCACCGAAAACTTTGGCGATTGTTTGCTGCCAATGTTCTCATACCACAGGATTCCGCCACGAGACGACCCGCACAGCAGATCGAACAGACCGTCGCCGTTGAAATCGATCATCTGGCAATCGACGTGGTAAATCCCGGTTGAGCCCGTCCCGACAGGCGCATTGCGTTTCCCCCCATCGCCGATCCATGCCCGCGGTGGCGGTTGCGTCGGATTTTGTCCATCGCTGAGCAGGTCAAAGTACACCGCATACAACGATGCCTGATTGCCTTCCTGAGTATGACTCCATGCCAGTCGCCCGCTCCTGCCGTCGCCTACGGCTTCATAGTAGTGCCCCCATCCGGGCCGAAAGATCCAGGGAGACTTCACCGAACGGTCACGGTCCGGAAATGGTTCGGGGATTGCATCGTCGTACCACTGCAACGGCCGATCGAACTCAGACGCACCGTACAGGTAATTGTCAAACTTTGCCGGCTGGCCCGTCGTCGCGTCATAACGAATCACTCGCAAAGTCGATAGATCCGCACGCTGATTCATTCCGCCATCGTGCAGAATCTGATCGAAATCAATCGCAACCTGCGCGGGCCTTTCATCGGATATTCGCCCCGAGAGTTCAGCAGGTAAAACTTCAACGAGAATCCGGCACTTACTCGTGCCGACCCATTCGACCTTCGGAGCCGTTTCCATCCAAAGTGCGGTCAACAGAAAGAATGGACTACACAACAACAGACTCATAGTGACCTCCCTTGGAATCCCAGCATTGACCAGACCCAGTCCGGTCGCCATACAGAATGGTTATCGTGGCCCGCCGCTGCGTTTCCCGCATCGATGGGATAGACAGCTTCGATGTTCGATTCCTGAAGAAACTGTTCGAGTTCCAGGGGATGGCCGTATAACGCCACCGCGAATCTCACCGGATCCGTCCAGGCCAGAACTTCTGTTTCATACGTATCAATTCCATCGACTCCCGTTTGGTGCAGACCTCGGGCTCGCTTCAGACCCGGAGTGATCACAGAAAAATCCGACGTTGCCGCGATCGGTCCGCCGATCCGAAACGCAGTCGATCCGATTCCCGCAATCACGGGAATCCCATGGCGATGTCCCAGATCGAGATAGGGCCGAATATCCTGGCTGCTTTCACCCGGTGTCTCTTCGAGTGGATCGACGTCGATCAGATCGACCAGCCCTTCTCGACACCATGTTTCGATGTCCAGTCCCTGGGCCATGTTCAGGAACAACCCTCCTGCAGGAATCCGCACGCCGACGGGGATCTTCGAACCTCGTTTCGCGCTGAGTTCAGAGAGACGATCCTGAAGTTCTCGCAGCGTTTGTGTGAAGAAGTCAGCACGAAAGCGAATCCATCGTTCGTATTCAGGCCGGTCCGATGCGTCGATCCTGGTCGCATCAATTCCCGATTGACTCAGAAATTCTTCAACCATCGGAGGCTCGTACTGCAGCATTGGAACCTGGCGGTCGCATCCAATCAATAAACCATCGGCACCCAATTCAGCAACTTCCATCAGAATATCAACACGTTCTCTTCGCACTTCGGGAAAATAAAAACTGAGTCCTGACGATTTTCCCTCTTTACTCACACGTCGCCATTCCGGATGTGAGCGATAAAACGAACTGGCAAAAATACCTCCATACATCGCCGTGCCGTAATGCCTCTGCATTGCGAGCCAGGGCCAGATCTTTGTTCCTGTGTGTCGACCACCTTCATAGGCACCGAGCAGCGGATTGAATTGATTCATCATCACGATCCGTGGCGAATAATCGTACGGATCGTCAGGATAATCGGGTGATTTTCTGGCCTCATCCCACGGAACGCAGGGAAACACCTGAGCGTGTGGCAGCTTACTGGGATACTCGACCCACGATCGACCAACAGACCAGCCGACAGTGCTGAAACCAATCTCCGCCTGAGCCGCAACGATTGATGTGAACTGGTCGGGAAGCAGCCGCGCCCATGGGGTTCCAAAGTACTCCGCCCAGTCGTTTACAGACATCAGCGGCATCGGAGGCCGCGCGAGCGACGATCGCAGTTGATCAGATGATTCTTCTGTGACGGGAACAAGTCTGAGTGATACCAGCTTTGAACTCGGGTCACGCGACGGATAGACACGGATTTCATCATCCGTCATGTCTCTGGCTTCGACGAAAAGTTCGCGCGACAGTCCGCTGAGCTCGACGCCGCGAATCGGACCGGTCCTGCCAACCTGAATCAAACCACCAGAATCTGCAAACGTGACAAAGACTGCGTAGTGGCCCTGAACGGTCGGACGGATTATGAATGGATCAGCTTTGAAATCTCCGTCGCTCGATACTGCCACACTTCCGTCCGGTCCTTCGACCCAACGGAAGTGGCTCGGCTTCGGATCGCCAGCCCTGAGTTGTTCTGCTCGAAAGTCCGCAATGCGAATTTCGGGTCTGACTCGATCACGTTCCAGCTTCCACGGACTGACTGGTGATACGAATACTTCTGAATCGCTGCCAGGACGTCGATGGTATCGAAGCTGATGTCCGTCCTCCCAGGTCTGGCCGTTCACCACGGGCAGTAACTCAATCAGGTAACTGCCAGCGGGCCAGGCTGAGCAGTCTACTCGAACGTTCTTCCATGGATGCCCCCTTTCAAGCTCGACGTTTTCACTCCGGAGTTCCGTTGCTTCTGAATCACTGATTCTTAACACGCACTGCATTCGATTCGGAACTTCTCCGTTGTTCAGCTTCATCAGAATCTGCAGGTCATCCTGGTCAGTGAGCACAGACTCGTGCAAGCGAAGCGATAGCGGGGAGAGCGAACCGAATCGCGGGTTGTAGATCTGTCGTTCATTCCCACCGGCAACGAATCGAATTCGCTGAGCCGTGGGTTCGGCCTCGCCCATGCCCTGTTTGACATCTGATGGAGTTTTTCCGTGGTCCTGGCAGAACGACCAGATTTTTACAGGTTGTCCGGCAGCGCGGAAGACAGAAACCGAAAAGTGGTATCCCTGTTGGTACACCTGCCCAGCTTCAAACTGATAGACAGGCGGCGCAACAAGTGGCCCCAGTTCTACTCGCACTCGTCGGGAATTGGCCCCGATACTGTGTTCCGAAGCTCGAGTGAAACCCTGGGCTGATGTCAGTTCAAATACCACGCGAAGTTCTGAGTCCAGAAGCATGTCATCCGCGACGACTTCTGCGTAGTGGTGTTCTCCGGCAGTTAACAGGACTTCGCCGGACTCGCTGTCAAAGGCCGTGCCATCGAACCGTACCTCTTGTGCAGGGGCTTGAGCGGCTGAACTGCAGACGATGAATAGACAGGCGAGCCGGAGACGTGAGTCTCCGGGTAAAACTGTCCTGTCTGGGGACTGACGTCCCACGCCTGTCCGGATAGCCCTCATATCTGACGCTCAGAGAATTACAAAATGATTCGGTATAACACGGATGTGCTGGCACTTCGTAGTCACACCAGCCTGCTCTGGTTTACTATTCGATGGACATTGTTTTTAGGCAGGTCCTGATTCGAAGGAACCCGACCTGAGGACAGGTCGGGCTACGTGGTTCGTACCGTACGTATTCCGTCAACGATATTCAATTGTTTTCGTCAACGATTTGCTTAGAATGACAAAATGAACACTGAACAAAAAACCTTCCAGGCACAGTCATGTTACGAAGCGCTTCGATGGCAGTTGTTGCATGGTCAATTGACTGCTGGTTCGCGATTGGTCGAAGAGAAATGGTCAACACATCTGGGCGTCAATCGAAGTGCGCTGCGAGAAGCTTTGGTCCTCCTGGCGCATGAGGGCTTTCTGGAATCGGGTCCAAAAGGCGGCTTCTTCGTTCCAGTCTATTCCGAAAGTGTACTCGATGAAGTGCTGGAAGTTCGTCTTGCGCTCGAGGTCGGAGCATTGGAGATTCTCGAAATTCGTGGACAGATTCCTGCGGACGGACTCCGGAAATTGCGTGATTTGTGCGAGATGATGAAACAATTGACTGAGGCAGGATTTGAGTATGGATTTGTGGAAGCCGATCGCATGTTTCACGAGACACTCGTAGCCATGGCCGACAACTCGCGGTTGCTTCGCATTTATCGCCAGGCACCACTTCCGCTGAACCCTCTTCCGAATCCGGATATGGAAACTCGTCGCCGGAATATGAGAGAAACGCTGGCCGAACATCTTGAACTCTGCAAGCGACTTAAGGAAGGACGGATTCGAGATGCAATCGAATTACTCCGCAATCATCTGTTGATTGGACACAAAATTACAAAAGAGACTTCTGCTCCGTAACATCATTTCAACTGACCCTTGTTTTCAGGATTCCGCAATGCGGTCTTTTTCGCAGATCATCCTTCCAGGCGTTGTTGTTATCTTGTCAATGTGGCTTGACGGTACAGATCTCCATGCGGGCAATCCTGCGTGGTCCGGGCGTGCGAAATACCGGATACTGGTTGACGTTCCTGCTGTCGAATTGTCTGATCGTGATCGCGATGCATCTGTCGCGTCATTCCCGGTTGATTTCCCCTCGCTGCTTCAGAATCAACGATTGGATGGGCAGTTCGATCCGTCCTCCATGCACATTCATCAATATGATGCGGTCACCAGTGGCGCGCTAAAGTTTGAAGACGGACACTTCGCTGCCGATCCTCAGGATATTCCGTGCCGATTCGATGACGAACTTTCGCCGAACAGTGATTTGAGCCGTGTTGGTTCAGCGATTGACAGCGAAAACGGACTTGTCAAAAGCACTTCGACACCTCGCAAGGCGCGGTTGTTCAATCGCGAGCCTGCTTCCACGCAAGGAAGAATCGTCTGGACGCATACCCAGTCGGCGAATTCGACTTCGAAGTACGCAATCTACTTCGATCTGATCGATGCAGCGGTCAGCATTCCTGTCGGGCCAGCGCCGTGGATCGGGGATATTGATGTACTGCGACGCGCGGAAGGACAGTCACTCGGAGGCTTCGCGCACTTTACGCTGACCACCGGTGATTTGAACGGCGACGGATTGTTCGATCTTGTCGCAGGCACAGAAAAAGGCGACGTAATGTGGTTCCCCAATCGAGGCACCGCCGATCAGCCTCGCTTTTTCGGATGTCATTTGCCAGAGGATCAGCATGGTCCGATCGACTGCGGTTGGTACGCGGCACCGTTCGTCTATGACTGGGACTCGGACGGCCTTCCTGATCTATTGATTGGAACGAGAACCAACGTCATCGTGTGGTGGCGAAACATCGGCTCTCGGACCACTCCGGCGTGGGAACATGTCGGCTTCGTGCAGGCCGACGGCAAACCGCTGGCCGTCCCGGAGGCACCAGTGGATGAAGACGATCACGGTATTTTCAAAGTGGACTATTACAATCAACCGTGGATCGGTGATATCAATGGCGATGGGTTCGTCGATATCGTCACAGGCGGCTACACCACCGGGAGAATCTTTTTGTTCGCAGGAACCGGGCGCGACGCGGATGATATCCCGACGCTCGCGTTGCCGCGTCCGGTCGAGGCCGACGGGCACCCGATTGATACTGTCTGGGCTGCGGCTCCTTTTGTACACGATTTTAACTGCGACGGACTTCCGGACCTGGTGACAGGAACGTGGTTCTGGTCTGGTATCCATCGTAAGCCGCTTCCGGGTGAAGGCGATTTTCTTGCATACTACGCAAACGTCGGCACGAAAACGGACCCACAATTCACGCGGCGACCATTCCCCGGACAGGGAGCCCTGCCGGCTGGTGCGATCGCTCGACCAAGTGCCGTCGACTTCAACGCTGATGGTCTGATTGATCTGCTTGTGAATGATGGCGGCGGGAACGTGTATCCGTTTTTGAATGTCGGCGATCGGCAGTCTCCCCAATGGAATATCCGCGCAGCACCCCTGACAGTTCCCTGGGGTTTTGCCAAAGACCTTGATGTCTCCGTGATCACCGCCGATCTCGACGGGGATGAAACACCTGAATGTCTCATCGGCAATCAGGTGCTGACATTGCGTGGCGGGATTCACTCGCCCTCCGGTGAGTACCGGGGCGTTGTCAACGTCGGAGGTCACCCGATCGATCATCCCGGTCCGGGCTACGGTGATGGATACCTCTACACCTGGCTCGCCGACTGGAATGACGACGGCCGGGCAGATCTTTTTTGGGGAACACAGCAGGGAAATATCTACCTGCACCTCAAGTCTGCAACCAATGATCCCACATCGTTTGAGGAAGGAGAACTCCTTACCGTTTACACCGGCGAACCACTTCGCGTTGGACCGCCCGTGGTCGAATCGTCTGCCGAAGCAAAGGATTTCACTGTCCTCCAGGGGTCCCGAATCCTCATGGCCACCGAAGATTTTGATCGCGACGGTCTACTCGATCTGATGGTCTCCGAAACCTACGGCAATCTTTGGTTCTTTCGACGAGTGGCGATCGATGGCCGCGTGACACTTGCGCCGGGAGTCCTGCTGGCCAAACTTCCGAGACGCACCGAATCACTGGTCTTTGACGACTGGGATCATGATGGACGGCCCGACCTGCTGCTGGGCGGTCCGCCTGATCATCCAATTCGAGTTCTCCTGAACCTTAGTACGCCGGATCAGCCCGCTCTCGACGCACCTCAGGACATTCCCGACCTCCCGTACGTTTTCTGGGGAGCCAAGCCTCGAGTCGTCGACTGGAATCGCGACGGGGACGCAGACATTCTGATTCAGAGTGAATTCTTTTCGTTCTTCGCCGAACGTTCATTCCTTGAACACGGATATCGGCCTGCGAAGCTGATTACCAACGATGATCCCGGAGCTGCAATTCAAATCCGCGATCATCATTGAGTCATTCAAATCGCACATCGAACGGGAGAATCAGCAACGCGGGTTCGTCCGCAATCTGCTGTAACACCGTCAATCGCCGCAGAACCGGGAGCATTGCATCGGGAACGAATGCGGCCAGGCTGGCAATCGGCTGACGGTCCGATGCTGTTAGTCCCAGTAACATCTCCAACGGGCTTTGCGCTTTCGGCAGGTCTTCGAGCTCCAGTTTCCCTGCGTCATCGCCGACCAGTGTTCGCGTGTAAGCGATCGCATCGGCTAGTGTGCCAAGCTGATCTACAAGGCCGACAGCTATTGCCTGGCGACCTGTGTAGACACGACCACGTGCCAATGCTTCCAACACCGCATAATCCATCTTTCGTCCGGCGGCCGCTTTTTGAGTGAACTGTTCGTAGACATCGTTGAGCATTCGTTGCATCGTCTCACGTTCAGAATCTGAAAATGCTGCGAAAGGACTCATCACGCCACCGTTTTTCCCACGTTGAATGACAGATGTTGTGACACCGAATTTCTGCATCAGACCGTCTAAGGCGATCTTTCCGCCCAGCACGCCGATGGAACCTGTCAGTGTTCCGGGTTCCGCAAAGATGGAATCAGCTCCCATTGAAATGTAGTAGCCACCGCTTGCTGCAGTGTCTCCCATACTGGCCACAACAGGCTTGTTCGTTGCTTCCAACGCCCGCCAGATCAGATCACTCGCCAGCGCGCTGCCACCGGGACTATCCACCCGCAGGACAATGGCTTTGACGTTTTCGTCCTTCCCGAGCTTTTCAATCAGTGGCACGATTTTGTCGGAACTGATCGCGGCTTCTGAGAAAAGACTAGTTGGGCCGCTACTGGTAACGATGGCACCTTCCAGTCGCAGCACGGCGATGCGTGGTCGCGTGCTGGTCGATTGTGAAGATCCGCCAGAGAACAATTCCATGAGCGAAAACAGATCCAGTTCCGCACTCGCTTTCTTTTTGCGATAGTCGGTGCGAATGCGCACTTCCAAAGATTGATCTCCATTAGCTGCCAGATCGATGATCTGATCGTGATAAGCCACGTCATCAATCAATCCCATTTCTTTCGCGCGTGAGGCCGAAAGCAGACCTTCGTCGATGACCGATTTGATTTTTTCTTCCGGCAGCTTCCTGGCCGCCGCGATTTGGCTAACCATCGCTGCGTAATAGTCATCCAGAATCTCTTCCATTTCCCGGCGAAACTCGGGACTCATTTCTGACCGCGTATAAGGTTCTGCCGCAGACTTGAATGCACCGACTCGCAGCATGTCAGCCTTGACGTCGAGCTTCTCAAAAAGATTCTTGTAGAACATCACTTCAGCCCGCAGTCCGGTGAGCATCAGTGTGCCGGATTCGGGCATCAAAATTCTGTCGCAGGATGCGGCCAGCAGATAGTCTTTGTTACTGCCGTCATTCATGCGCGCCCAGATCGGCTTGCCAGCCGCCTTGACGGCTGCGATTGCCGATTGCAGTTCATTCAGTCTGGCCCATCCGATCTCGACGCCATCAATGTGCAGAATCACGCCCTTGATTGATTTATCGCGCGCGGCGTATTGAAGTCGGTCCATGCAGGCGGACAGGCCTTCGACCAGATCACCGAAAAGTCCCGGCATCTGCTGATGTTCGGGATACGATCCCGTGAGCCGGATCTCAGCCCAGTCAGTTCGCGTCTTGCGTTCCGCATTTTTCTTTTCTGCAACGGATGGCGTTGATTCCGTCGGCTTCGCTTCATCCCCGTACGCTAAGCTCGCTGTCAACAACACGGTACATACTATGCTGAAGAGAACTAATCTGTTCATTGATCTTCCTCTGCGAAAACTGATTCGAGATTTGGCCTGTCGATTTGAGTATTCCTCATTGTCTACGGGCGGTGATCTGAGTTGTAGCCGGATTCGCCAGAATTCGGAAGTCCCTATAAATGCGATTCGGCGAGCGGAGTGAACGGGCCTCACATTTTGAGTTCCAGCAAGGCCAGCGGCGAACGCTTTGTCGGGGCCATCAACCACGGTCATACTCTGCGATTCAAAAACGTCAATTTCGACCAGATCAGCACGGCCACTCTGAAGATCGCCAGCGCCGGTGCCGGCGGAGCGATTGAACTGCGCGCCGACACCGCCGACGGCGCCCTGCTGGTTAGTATTGAAGTCGAAGTGAACGGCAACTGGGAAGAGTTTTATGAACGCGCCGTGGAATTGAACAAGACGGTACATTCGTCCGGCAACTCCGAGTCAATTGAAATCACCGGCCATCACGACATGATCGTCGTCTTCACCGACTTCGTTTGGTATTCTGCGCGATTAAGATTTCCGCCAGCGACTTTCCACTCGAGTTACCAATGAAAAAAGGCATCTCTCAGGAATCCAAAGAGCTGCGTCGTCACTTGTTGTCTCACAACGGGCCGGACGTGGTGGAACGAATGCACCAATCCGGTCTCGCAGATCCCGTTGGTCTCATCATTGAAATGACCGACGACATTGGCAAGCAGTTGACCTACGCGGCCCTTGAGAAGCAAGGCATGCTTCGGCACGAGATCCCGGAACTCATCGCATCCTACTGCAAGAACGCCATTCCGACGTTCAAGTGCGTCGTCAGCTTTGAAACCGCCCTGAAAATCCTTCCTCTAACCTCCGACACCGCCGAACAAAACCTCAGAGGTCCCCGACGTCCCGGCACACACTGGATCGTCATCGTCGGAGGCGGCGGCAACAGCTACGCGCAGGTCCCTGTTTGAGTTGGATGACGCGATTGGATTTC
>Ga0335397_10000225_pt1 | contig 67588 bp, 58 predicted proteins | sample MAT04_FD_205740 | JGI IMG/M metagenome (GOLD analysis project Ga0335397, IMG submission 205740) | Freshwater microbial communities from Lake Fryxell liftoff mats and glacier meltwater in Antarctica - MAT-04 (spades assembly) (version 2) ...
CAAAGTGAATCTGTCCGAAACTGGCTTGGGGCAGAGTAGTCACGGCGAATCCCTCCCAATACGGAAGGAAGCATCGGAACTGCTCTGCCCGTGACCGTCAACCCCAACTTGTGGTACAAGTTGAGGGGTGAACCCCGTGGCTCACCTCCCTACATGAGACGTGATCCATGAGATGGTGTCGGTCGATTGGCGTGGCTTGCCTGGTTGCGATCGGCTCGCTGCTCCTTCCGGGTTGCGGCGCGAAGGACGAGATCGGTCCGTTGTACCCCGTCGCGGGGAAAGTCACGCTGGATGGCGCGAAGCTGCACTACGGCATCGTCGTTTTTGTCCCGAACCTCGAGAAGGGGAACAAGTTGCTGTTTTCGCCCACGGCGAGGGTCGCGGCTGATGGCTCGTACACGCTCGAAACCGAAGGTAAACCGGGCGCGCCGGCGGGATGGTACAAGGTGATGGTGATCACGAACGATCCGGGCGCGCCCGCCAATGCCCAGCCGATCGCGCCCCGATATGGGAGGGTCGAACTCACGGATCTCACGGCCGAGGTGACTGCGGAACCCGCGTCGTCTGCCTTCGACTTCACGTTGAGCAAGAAGTAAGCGACTCAACGCAAGAAGCCCACCCGACGGATCGGGTGGGCTTCTTGCGTTTCGATCGCACGTCAATGAGCGTGGCTCAGGTCGTCGCGGGAGCTTCGACTGCTGCTGGAGCGACTGGTGCTGGGGCTGGTGCCAGCGGGGCGGCGGTCGTGGTCGGCCGAGCCTTCTTCGACTGCACCTTTGTTTCGCCCGCCTTCAGCAACTCGATCACGGCCGTTTCGCCCGCGTCGCCGAGCCGGCGATAGTGTTGCTTCATGATGCGGGTGTAGCCGCCCGGTCGGGTGGCGTAGCGTGGCCCGAGTTCACGGAACAGCTTCTTCAGCAGCGTGTCGCCCGTGGATTCGTCGTTCTTGTCCCAGATGCCGGTGCCGTGCGTTGGGCCGAGAATCGCCATCGCCTGTCGGCGATAGTGCAGGGCTGCGATGCTGGCCTTCTTCACCTCGGCTTCGCCCTTACCGGCAGCCTCGGTCACCACCAGATGCGCTTTCTTGGCGAGGGTGATGAGCTTCTCGGCGAACGGGCGAAGTTCCTTCGCCTTGGGAACAGTGGTGACGATGGTTTCGTGTGTGAACAGTGCCCGTGCCAGGTTCCGGAACAAGCTCCGGCGGTGGGAAGGCTTTCGGTTCAGGTGACGACCGCGTTTACCGTGACGCATGGCTACTCAGGGGATAGGGGTTAGGGGGCAGGGGTTAGAAAGTAAGAACTCCGCCCCGTGCCACGGCAGGCGGAGGATACGTTGGGATCAGGGCGGGGTTTCTCTCCCCTCTCCCCTCTCCCCTAACCCCTCGGAGCCTTAGCTCCGGCGTGGTGGAATCCGCATTCCGAGGGTCAGGCCACGTTCCTGAAGTTTCAGTTGAACTTCGCGGAGCGTGGTGTCGCCGAAGTTACGCACTTCGAGGAGTTCGTCCGGGGTGCGGAGAATCAGTTCCCGGACGGTCGTGATCCCTTCGGTTTCGAGACAGTTGGTAGCGCGAACCGACAGTTCCAGTTCGGCCAGGCTCATGTTCAGCTTGCGTTCGAGTTCGGCATCGTTGGTATCGACAGCAACGCGGCCCGAAACGATTTCCGTCGATTCCTCGCTTGGCACTTCCGGCCCCATCTCCGTGTATTGCACGAATGGGTTGAGGTGTTTTCGCAGAATCTTCGCGGACTCGACGAGCGCCATTTGTGGTCCGATGGTGCCGTTCGTCCAGATCTCCATCACGAGCCGGTCGTAGTTGGTCTTCTGACCGACGCGGGTTTCCTCGCTGTCGTACTTCACGCGCACGACTGGCGAGAAGCTGCTATCCACGGGGATGACACCAATCTCGCGTTCCTTGCCCGAGTTCTCCTCAGCGGTGCGGTAGCCGCGACCGTTCTCGACCGTCATTTCCATGACGAATGGCACATCGCTGGTGAGCGTGGCGATGTGGTGCTCGGGGTTGATGATCTGCACCATTTCGTCGTGCTGAACATCGACGCCGCGAACCGGGCCTGCCTCGTGCTTCTGGATGCGGATAACCTTCGGCTGATCCGACAAGTTCTTCACCACGAGGCTCTTGACGTTCAGGATGATGTCCGTGACGTCTTCGACCACGCCGGTGATCGTCGAGATTTCGTGTTGGACGTCGTGAATCTTGATCTTGGTGATCGCGCTGCCTTCCAGGCTGGAGAGCAGGATTCGCCGCAGGCTGTTGCCGATGGTCATACCGAAGCCGCGTTCGAACGGCTCGGCGTGAAACTTGCCGTATGTGTCGGTGAGGGTTGCCCGGTCGGTCTGAACCCGGCTCGGCAACTCTAAACCACGCCAGCGAACTCGCATGTGAGATCCTCCGCGACCGTCGGTTTACCGCCGCCCCGTGCGCGACCTGCACGAGCGACGAACCAGACGGGACTTGTGAAACGAACAAAGCCGGGAGTCGCGCCCGGTATTCATTTAGCCCGCCACTTGTGGCGGGCCTGCCCCCGGCAAGCCGGGGGCTAAATGGGTTAGCGTGTGGCGATTTCGATGATCAACTGCACCCGTTGCGCGAGGCTTTCGGGGCGGTCGTAGAATCGCTCATCCACGTCGGCGGAGTTTGGCAACCGGGTCATGCGACCTTCGGGTTGCTCCTGGCCGCCGGTCAGTTCCAGGAAGTCCGGGATACGGACGATGTTCTTCTGGAGCGTCTCGCGGGCCATCTTCAGGCTGCCCTCGCGTTGCTTCACCTTGATGATGTCGTTGGGCTTCAGCAACATGCTCGGGATATCGCACTTCCGGCCGTTGACGAGAACGTGGCCGTGCGAGACCATCTGGCGTGCCGCGTTTCGGCTAATCGCCAGCCCGAGACGGTGAACCACGTTATCCAATCGACGTTCGAGAATCGAGAGCAACTGCTCGCCGGTATTCTCGGGCGATCGGGTCGCGAGGTCGTAGTAGCGGCGGAACTGGGCTTCGAAGATGCCGTAGAAGCGCTTGAGCTTCTGCTTCTCGCGGAGACGCAGCCCGTATTCGGATTGCTTGCCGCGGCGAAGGCCGTGCATACCGGGCGGCGGCTTTTCCTTGTCGATGGGGCACTTCGGGCTGAAGCAGCGCTCGCCCTTGAGGAACAACTTCATCTGCTCCCGTCTGCACATTTTGCAGACGGGGTCTACGTTACGAGCCATGGATACCAGTTGTCAGGAACCAGGGGTCAAGTTGACACCGCCGTGGCGGGTCAGTTATCAGCGGTCGGTTATCAGTTGTCAGTCGGAACCCGGCGAACCCCAGAGTCGTGGCGGGAATGACTGAAACAACAGTGTGGTCAGTGGTCAACCGCCCAGGGGGGATTGGCTGACAACTGACCACAGATAACTGACCACTCTGAGAGCGATTAGACGCGCCGCTTCTTCGGCGGGCGGCAACCGTTGTGCGGGAGCGGCGTCACGTCTTCGATAGCCTTGACGTTCAGCCCAGCGGCCTGGAGAGCGGTGACCGCGGATTCGCGACCAGCTCCTGGGCCTTTCACCCGTACTTCGATTTCCTTGACGCCGTACTTGCTCGCTTTCGCGGCGCACTCTTCGGCGGCTCGTTGAGCCGCGAACGGCGTGCTCTTACGACTTCCCTTAAACCCGACCGCCCCACCGGACGAATGGCACAGCGTGTCGCCATTCGTGTCGGTGATGGTGATGATCGTGTTGTTGAACGTGCTCTGCACGTGGGCAACGCCACGGCTCACGTTACGACGGGCTTTCTTCTTCTTTGACTTAGCCATGGTTGAAGTTATTAGTTGTCAGTGTTCAGTTCTCAGTCGGACCAGAAGCCAGATATCGCTATCATACGCCGGACAAGCCGCCGTTTGACTGACAACTGACAACTGATTTCTGATAACTTGTTACCGGAGGTCCTTGACGCCCTTCTTGCCCGCGACGGTCTTCCGGACACCCTTGCGGGTTCGGGCGTTCGTCTTCGAGCGCTGGCCACGGCACGGCAAGTTCTTACGATGCCGTTCGCCGCGGTAGCTCTTGATTTCCTTGAGCCGCGCGATGTTCGACCCTTCTTGCCGACGCAACGGCCCTTCGACGAGGTATTCCTTGTCGAGCAGAGCCGCGATCTGGGCAACCTCGGAGTCCGAAAGCTCCTTGGCCCGGCGCTGCGGGTCGATCTTCAGCTTCTCGCACACTTCCAGGGACGTCGTTGCCCCCAACCCGCGGATGTACCGCAGGGAGATGTGTGTGGGCTTATCCGGCGGAACGTCAACACCTTGAATACGCGGCATGTTCTTACTCTGGTTTCGAGTTCCAGGTTTCGAGTTTCGAGTTTCAAGCCGACAGACCCGATTGTCTTCGACTCGAAACGTTAAACTCGAAACTCGACACTTCTGGATCAGCCTTGTCGTTGCTTGTGGCGGGGATCTTCGCAGATGACTCGCACAACACCCTTGCGCTTAATCAGCTTGCACTTTTCGCAGATCCGCCGCACGCTTGCTCGCACCTTCATGATTCTATCCCCAACTCCGAGTCGGAAGGAAGTTCGCGCACCCGGGAAAACTCCAGCATAGCGGCGAGTGCAAAATCGACAAGTCCGGCACACGATTTCGAGCGCTTCTTGACCATTTTAGGCGAACCCGAAGTGCCCGCGAGGGTGGGTTCACAAGCACCCCGTTGCTGACGCTTCGGATTCGCCAAAACCCAGCTCAATCCACATACGGATCCGCGCCGATGTCCTTGAGCATTTCCTGCCGGTGTTTGTCGTGATTCTTCAGGTCGAGACGCTGCCGATAATGACGGCGTTCGATCTTCGTTTGTGCGATGCGGAACAGCGGGGCATAGGCGTTCCAGTTCCGATCGCCACCGCGCTTGCCGAACGCCATCAACTCCGCCTGCCGTGCATTGCCAAGTCCTTCGAGGAGTTGATCTTCCAGCGACAGCAGGAACTGCGCACTGCCGGGGTCGCCCTGCCGCCCCGCACGCCCGATCAACTGCCGATCGACTCGCTCGGCCTCGTGGCGTTCCGTGCCGATGACGTGCAACCCACCCGCTTCCGCGACGCCGATCCCGAGCTTGATGTCGGTACCGCGACCGGCCATGTTTGTCGCCACCGTCACCGCGCCCGGCTGCCCCGCCAGCGACACAATCTCAGCTTCATGCTCCGTCTGCTCGGCGTTCAGCACCTGATGCGTGACGCCCCCGGCGGTCAACTTCGCGGAGATCTTCTTGCTCGCGTCCACGGTCCGTGTACCGATGAGCACGGGTCGTCCGGAAACGAGCATCTCGCGCGTTTTCTTCACCACGGCGTCGAATTTCGCTTCTTCCGTGGGGTAAACCTCATCCGGCATGACGATCCGCTTGATGGGTCGGTTCGTCGGGCCGCTCGTGGTCCAGAGCCGATAGACTTTCCGCAATTCCCAGAAGTTCGGCATCAGCGTTCCGCTCATCCCGCCGAGCTTGGAATATAGCCGGTAGAAGTTCTGGAACGTGATCTGTGCCGCGTGTTCGCTGGGCATGTTGATCGGCACCTTCTCCTTGGCCTCGACGGCCTGATGGAGTCCGTCGCGCCAGTGCCGGTCGGGCATCGGGCGGCCGGTGCCTTCCTCGATGATGACGATCTTCTTCTCGCTGTTGATGATGTACTGCTGATCGCGGATGAAGCGGTAGTGCGCTTGCAGGGCCTTCTCGATGGATTCGAGAACCTTGTCCATCGCCTTCGCGTGCTTCCCGGTGGGTGGGTCGGAGTAGCGGACTTGCTTGCGGCCCGCGTCGGTCAGTTCGAGCTTGTCCTTCCGCATGTCGTGGGTGAAGTGCTCGCCGCGTACGAGCGTCACCGCGACGCGATCTGCCCATTCGTAAATCATCCGCTCTTCTGGTTCCGCGAGCCGGGTTGGGTTCGCGATAATGAGCGGCGTCTTGGCCTCGTCGATGAAGATGCTGTCGGCCTCGTCCACGATCGCGAAGTGCAGCGGTCGTTGCACGCGCGGATCGAGCCGCGCCGACCCCGCGCCGGGAAGCCAGGGTGCCCAGAACGGGGCGGCAGTCGTCTGCCCGCCGCGAACCTTCAGCCGATCGCGGAGGAAATCGAACCCAAACTCGGACGCGGTGCCATAGGTCACGTCGCGCTTGTAAGCCTCGATCCGCGGGCCATCGTCCATCTTCTGGAAGAGGCAGCCGACGCTGAGGCCCAGTTTCGTGTAAACCGGCCCGATCCACTCGGCATCGCGCTGAGCCAGGTAATCGTTCACAGTGGTGACGTGAACGCCCTTGCCCACGAGGGCGTTGAGGTACGTCGGCAACGACGCCGTGACCGTTTTCCCTTCACCCGTGGCGAGTTCGACCAGACCGCCGAAGTGGATGACCGCGCCGCCAGCGAGTTGCACATCAAATGGGCGAATGCCCAGTGCCCGCTGAATGGCCACGCTGACAAGCCCAAACGCTTCCGGCAGCAGCGAGTCGAGATCGAATTTCCCACGTGCCTTACCGCGAAGCTCCATGCTCTTGAGGAGCATTTGCTCGTCGGAAAGGCCCAGGAACTGATCTTCCCAGTAGCGGATTTTGGGGATGAAGAGAGCGGCCTTGGCGAGCCGTCGTCGCCAGGGCATCGAGATGCGAGAACGCAGCACGTTCGCGGACCACGAGCCGAGGCGGCCGGGCACGTTCTCGATCTTCCGCACGGGATGCGGGGCGTGTTCCTCGACCGGCAGCGACTCGGCAACAGTACTCATGCGTGGACCTCCTACCCAAAAGGATAAGGGAAGGAGGGAGAAGGATGAATGCCAAACGGGGCGCGTCGCTCGTTTTTGGCGATTGGAGACCTCGCGGGTGGTGGGTGCTGAACACGAAGTGGTAAAGCAGGCACGTGAATGTTTGAGGCATGGGGCACCGATTGGTTTGTTCTGTCGCCCCACCGGGGGTGGGTAGGGCACGGTTCCAGGGGTTTGCTCGCTTCGCTCGCTCTACCCTGGTCCCCAGGCGAGCCTCACCTGCCAGAAAGTTTTGCCATACCCAGTTTCCTTTACGTGGCGAGTTGATCGGAGGGCGCAGAGCGGATACCCTCAACACGAACCCGCCTGGCGCGTCGCTCCGCTGGATCGACCGCTTCACGTTACTCCCCTGCCGGAGAAGTCTCCCCGTGACTCGCTTGCTCCTCATCGCTGGCCTGCTGGCCACCTGCGCCATTCCCGCCTCTGCCGACAACTGGCCGCAATGGCGCGGCCCCAAGAACGACGGCCACTCGACCGAAACGGGGCTGCCCACCGAGTGGAGCGCCGACAAGAACGTCGTCTGGAAGGTGAAATTGCCCGGCGACGGTTCTTCCACACCCGTAATCTGGGGCGACAAGATTTTCCTCACCGCTCCGTCCGGAGACGACATCGTCTTGCTTTGCCTCTCGACGGCCGACGGCAAAGAGAAGTGGCGCGACAAGTTGTCGAACACCGGCCAGAACCGGAAGACCGCAGAGAAGACGACAGACGCGTCGGCCTCGTGTTCCACCGATGGAAAGCATGTCTGGTCGTACGTGGGGGGGCAGACCGTCGGCCGGATCACCTGCCACACGGTCGATGGCAAACTCGTCTGGGAAAAGAACGTTCAGGATTATGGAAAGCTGAGCATTGCGTTCGGCAGCCATTGGACCCCCGTGCTGTATAAGGGTGTGCTGTATCAACAGGTGATGCACCAGAAGGCTCAGTTGCTAGTCGCATACGAGGCCGAGACGGGTAAGGAAATCTGGAAGGTCAACCGGCCCGGGTACAGCAAGGGCGAGAGCCCGGACGTGTACACATCGGCGTTCATCTGGGAGGGTGAAGGCGGGCCGTTACTCGTTTCCCACGGGAACGACTTCTGCACGGGTCACAAGCTGGCGGACGGTGCGGAAGTCTGGCGGGTGCAAGGGTTGAACCCGAAGAGCAGCGGGGCATGGAGATTTATTTCGTGCCCGATGCTGAGCCCGGATCTGATCGTGGTGCCGTCGTGCAAAGATGGGCCGACTGTGGCGTTCAATCCGGTTGGGGCGAAGGGCGATATCACCCCGGAGAATAAGGCCGAACTGTGGCGGCTCCCCTCTTCGACGACGTTCCGCACACCAGACGTGGTGACCCCGATTCGGGTCGGCGATGTGGTGTACCTTTCAGGTGATGGTCCCCTCTGGGCTCTCGATGCGAAGACCGGCAAGCAACTCTACCGCGAGACGCTGAGCTCCGGTAAGCACCGCGGCAACATGGTCGTGGCGGATGGGAAGATTTATGTGCCGTCGAGTACGGGAGCGGTGGACGTGGTGCAAGCCGGGAAGGAGTTCAAGAAACTCGCAACGAACAAGCTACCGGACACGATCTACGCTTCCCCTGCGGTCTCCAACGGCCGCATCTACATCCGCGGCTACGAGTACCTGTGGGCGATCGGAACGAAGTGATGTGATCGCGGTGTTGGTTTGCGCATTGCACAATGAGCAAGCGTTCTGCTCGCGCAAACCATACCAATGTGCAGCGGCAGGAGGGCGCAACGGATGGCGGAACTGCGTCTGCCGGTCGGCGCGGAACAGCTCCTCCGGTACTTCGAGGGCGTAGACCGTGAGTACCCAGGCCAGCACTGGCGCAATGGAGCCGAGATGTGCCGTCGGTGGCAGGCGCTGCTCACTGCCCAGCCCACGCAGACCGACGTCGATGCGTTCGTGGCCCGGTTGGATGCGGAGCAAGACTACGGGTCCGGGTGGCTGGACTTGGGTATGCAGTTCCGGCACTGGGCGCGGCAGCGCGGGTTTAGGGCGTGAGGTCCAAGACGCCGAACTAGGCTCTGTAGCAGACGGCGTGGGCATGTCGGCTTTCCCAGACGTGTAGCTCACTCGGCCCCGCCGCTGCTGAGTTTTTGTTGGGCGGCGGAGGGCGCATGGATGGAGGTAACGCTATCGGAACTCATGGCGGAACTCGCCTCGCTCAACCGCGAGACCGATGGCCTGCCGGGGTTCTCCGGTCGGGGTGGGCCGAACCCGCCAGCCTCCGAGGCCGACTTGGCCGTGTTCGAGGCGGCGCACGGCGTTAAACTGCCGACCGAGTACCGCGAGTTCTTGCTGCGGGCGGGCAACGGCGGGCAGTGGCCGCTCATCCGCCAGGAGCCGTTCGGCGGGATCGGCCCGGATCCGTGGCGGTCGTGGGATTTCCGGCCCGGCAACATCTCCGAGCCGTTCCCGCACACACACGGCTGGAACGACCCCTCGGGTGAGCCAACATGGAACGATGGACGGGCGGAGGAGCCTGGATACGAGGAGGAGTACGAGCGGCGGATGGAAGTGTGGGGGCGGCGGTACTTCAGTCTGGCGCTTCTCAGCGGGGCAGTCCCGCTCCACGATAGTGGGTGCGCCCGGTGCGTTTGGCTGGTCGTCAACGGGCCACTATCCGGGACCGTCTGGTTCGACTGCCGGGTGGACCGGCTCGGCATCTACCCAATCACCAACCACGACGGCATGTGGGTGCGGTTCAACGAGTGGATGCTGCTTCGGGTTGGGTACGCCCGGCGGTGGCTGCGGTGGGAGCGAAAACGCGCCGGCTCAGGAACTTCCAGCGCTCCAGAAGCCCCCTAGCCTCGTGTGAAGTGGTGTGGTTTGCCTCTCAGCGCCGACCTCGGACGCGGACGCGATGTAGACCCTACTGTCACGTGAAGCACCGATCGACCGCGACACTCTTGTATCGCTCGAGGTCGGTGGTCAGAATGGTGTCGGGTGTCGTTGTCATCGCAAGCCACCCAAGGTGAAAGGCGACCACCCTACATCGTAACGCACACGGCACGCATGGATTCTATCGGCGGCGGAGGAGCGGAATGGCGGCCGAGTATTGGTTGCGGCGGGCCGACGGGCAGCCCTTCGGGTCGTTCGCGCAGGCGCAAGCTCTGATCCGCCGGGAGTTCCCCGCTGTGGAGTTCTCCTGGACCACGAGCGGCCCGGAGATGATCCGCCGGGCCGAGGCGAACGGTGCCGAGGTGACCTCGGACATCCGCGAGCCACTTGAGGGGATGCCATCGGTCCTGGAGGGGTACGTGGAAGGGGCCGGGTTCTCCGCGACCTTCAATCTGGGTGCGGAGGAGCCGGTCACCTGCCTGCGTGTGGAGCCGCGTGGGTTGAGCGGGTTGGACCAGGAGTTGCGCCGCGGGCTGGCGGTCCTGGAGGCGGAGGCCGGGGCGGAGTTTACGTGGGCAGATGACGAGTGACAGGGGCACTACAACGACACCGGACACCATTTTGGCCACCGAACTCGGGCGATACAAGATTGTCGCAGGCGTGACGGCGGAGGGACGCGAATGGATCAGTCCACCGTCAAGCGTGCCAAGGCCGTCTGGGCCGGTGTCTGGGTGTGCGTGACCGTCGGCGTGCTCCTGGGATGGGGCTTCGCCGCCGCTGTGGTCGCCGCCCTGGCGTTCGCGGGGGTCAGTCTCCTCGCCTTCGTCGCGTTCTTCCTGTTCCTGCTCATGGGCGACGCGCCGGTCGCGCCCCGCATCCTCGTGATCGCACTGTTCCTCGCCGGAGTGCTAGTCGAACTCGGAGCGATGCTCGCCGTCGCCGATTACTTACTGGGCGGAGCGGTGGGTCGGGCGCTGGAAGCTGCGGGTTTTTGAGGCCAGAACCTGCTGTCCCGTGAAGCACCGATCGCACGCAACACTCTCGTATCGCCCGACGTCGGTGGCCAAAATGGTGTCCAGTGTCGTTGTCATCTCAAGCCACTGAACATGAAGGGACCGAAGGCGGTCCGGGGTTGTGTGGATTCTTTCAGCGGCGGAGGGCGTCCGGCAGTGCAAGGCTCCGACCGATGGCAAGTGGTGACCGCCCGTCTGTCGCTGGCCGACCGCGCTGGCCCCGACGCCGAGGTAGTTGAGCCGTCACTGGAGCAGGTGCTGGACTTGTTCGCCCGCCTGAGTCGCGCCGACGGTGGCGACTTGTTCGTCAGCGGTACGCCGGGCGAGCGCGAGCTGATGCTTGGGGGCGGGCCGTCGCTGTACTTGGTCAGTTGCATCGGCGACAGGTACGGGGCGTACAACTTGGTGGGCGCGACTGCCTGCCGCGACGGGTGGCTAACCCTAACCGTGGGCGGCGTGCCCAGCGCGGTCAAGGCGGCGGCGACGGTGGGGGTCGAGTTGGTGGAGCAGGCTATCCGGTACTTCTTCGTCCACGGCGGCATCGATCCACAGCTCGGGTGGGAGTAGCGTCCCCGGTGCCCCAGACACCGCCCAGGCAGGAACTTCAAGTGATCCAGAAGCCCCGTAGCCTCGATTGAAGCGGCGTGGTTGGCATTTCGGCGCAGACCTCGGACGCCAACTGTATCAGGCTTCCGGATACACATCCGGGTGAGCGTTCCGGCGTAGTGGTGTGGCCGACACGCTCTTCTTCGTTCCCTCGGTGGGTGGGGCCAGTTCCTTTTCCAGTTCCTCGCCGAACTTCACGGTGAACTTGAGGTTGGCCACGGAGAGCGTGTCGTTGGGGAGCAGGGCTGCCCGCCGAACTCGTTGGCCATTCACTCGCGTGCCGTTCGTGCTGCCGAGGTCTCGCACAAGGACCAATCCGTCGGTCTTCACGAGTACGCAGTGCTGCTTCGACACGCTCTTGTGATCGAGTTGAATATCGCAATCCTCGTCGCGGCCGACGAGCGAAAGCTCTTTCTCCAGTTCAACTGGCGGGCCACCATCGACAGACACGAGCCGAGCGTGCATGGAAACCCTGCTGGATGAGACGACTCAGAACGGGTCAGTTCCCCAATTGTTCCCGCAAAACCAATTACTTGCAACTCGACCCCGCGCCACGGGGGAGATTTTGAAGAACCTGACCATGCTCAGCCAGAGCATAGCACGTTTCACACGCTCCGGTTGTCACCGGCGGTCGTAGAAGTTGCCAGGTTGGCGACGGATGAGCTTCTTCATTTCCAGTTGCATCAACGCACGCGACAGATCCGCCACGGGCAACCCCAGTTCGCGGGTGAGTTCGTCGGCATGTCGGCGACTCGCGAGCGTGTCGTACACCTTCTGCTGCAACGGGTCGAGCGTCGGTGGCGGAGCGGGCGGCGGAGGCGGCAGCACGGAAGGCACGGGCGGTTGGAACTCGCCGGGTCCGGAGGATGCCCCTTCTCCACGCGGGCCTCGAGTTCTGGATTCCTCACGGTAATCCGCGACCGAGATCCCCTTCAGATCCTCGATAATGTCGTCCGCAGACCGGACCAGTCGCGCACCGCCGCGGATCAACTCCAGACAGCCCGCACTGCAGGAATCATCGACGCGGCCAGGCACGGCATACACTTCCCGCCCCTGCTCGGCGGCATGGCGAGCGGTGATGAGTGCTCCGCTGCGGGCGTTCGCTTCCACCACAATCACGGCCCGCGAAAGCCCACTGATGATCCGGTTCCGTGCGGGGAACATCCCCGGTTGCGGGTCCATTCCCATGGGTGTCTCCGTGATGAGGCAACCGTGGCCCGCGACGATCTGCTCGGCGAGTTCGGCATGTTCCGGAGGGTAAATCTTCGAGAGACCGCCCGCGAGCGCGGCGACCGTTCGGCCTCCCACTTCGAGCGCCCCGCGATGCGCCGCACCGTCGATCCCGCGTGCCAGACCCGAGATGATGGTGAAGCCTGCCCGTGCCAGTTCGCGGGCGAGTTGTGCGGCGATCTTCAGACCGTACTGGGAGCAACTTCGTGAACCGACGAGGCCAATCGCGTTCGCGTCTGTCTCGACCCATTCCCCGCGAATGTACAGCAACGGCGGCGGTGCCGGAACCCTGGCGAGCGGTTGCGGATATCCCGGTTGCCCCAGCGGGAGTACCCGGGTGCCGTGCTTCTCCATGAGCCGCAGTTCGGGTTCGATATCCACCGTTCGCAGCGCGGCCGCCAACCCGGATGCGGTCTTCTCGCCGATATGGGGGATCTCCGCGAGTTGGACTGCGGTCGCTCGCCGGGCCGCTCCTGCAGACCCGTACCGTTCCAACAACGCGGCTGTCAGCTTCGGCCCCAGCCCGGGTACGAGCGCCAGTGCCAGGTGATCTCGGATCACGTCGGGGATGTCAGGCATGGTACGTTGTGCCTCGGCAGCCGATCAGAGAAGAGTTATCCGCAGATTACACAGATGAACGCAGATGAAAAGACAGAGATCAGAGGACAGGGGTTAGCGAGTCTTCGATCGCAACCCCTGGAAACGTGAACCCAATCCCGAAAACGCACGGCAACCGATTACCTCGATCGCTCCCGGACCAGGGGCTTGCTCGCAAAGCGAGCCGCACCCCGGGCTACCATCCGCCGCCCTTCCAGGGCTAAAACCAAAAACCAAGACCAAAATCGCGCAACTTCAAAAAGCGCCAGCGAGGGGGTTCACCTGAACAGCCCCAGTGCCACACACGTTCGCGCCAACTCGCCGCAGTCGATTGACAACGACGTGTCGTAACCGTATGAACAGGTACGGTCAACCGCTTCGCTCGTTCTGGAGGTGCGGGAGTCTGCCGTGAGGGTTTGCTGTGGATCAATCCATCTTTCTCGACTTCCACCTGCCGAACGCGACGACGTGGCTGTACTTCTCCTTCATTCTTGCGCTGGCGCTGTTCTTCCAGTTCTCGCGGCTGTTCTGCTTCCGAAATCTGGACCTGCTCACGCTGTTCCTGCTTAGCCCCGGGTTCCTTCTGTTGCAGGAAGCCCACCACGAAATCAGTGTGGGCCGCACGGAACGCGGGGAACGGGAACTCATTCTGGGATATAGCTGGCTGCTGTCCGCCTCTGCGTACTGGTTCTTCCGAACTGTGTTCGATATGGGACTGGTGCGGCGACCAACAGCCAGCCCAAATCTCACCATCGCGGGGTTGGCATTTCTCGGCGTGGCGATGTTCGTAGGCCAGACCTCCGTGGCACTGCGGCGAACATCCGACCCCTCGGAATCGGTGCAGGTCGGCAAACGCCCCGCACCAATCGAACAGGTGCAGGGGCAAGCCGCTGCCGTCGTGCAGGCGACCCCGGCGGAGACGATTCAACGGGCCTCGCCCGACGATGTTCGGTTCTGGGTCGAACGCACTCTGTGCATGACATGCCATGCCGCGATCGTCGTGGGATTGCTGATGATCGGGATCCACCACTTCCAGGATCGTACTTCTGGAATCGGCATGGGAACGCTCTATCTGCTCATCCCATACACCGCGTTCGATCTGGGCCGGCAACTGCACCACGTCTGGCCAACGGCATTCCTGGTGTGGGCGGTGTACTGCTACAGACGACCTGCGCTGTCGGGTTGGTTACTCGGGTTGGCCGCGGGCACGGCACTGTTCCCGGCGCTGCTGTTTCCGCTCTGGTTCGGGTTTTACGCTCGCCGTGGCGCAGGCCGATTCGGTCGGGCGTTCCTCACCGCCGTGACGGTGAGCGTGGGAGTTGCTGCGATTTTGCTGGGCTGGGGTGGGGAGACGGGATTGGGGATCGCCAACACGCTCAGCCTTCCGGACTGGCAGCCGTGGAAAGCACCAACAGCCGAGAGCATCTGGACCGGGGCACATTGGGCCTATCGCTTGCCGCTGTTCGTGCTCTTCGTGGCGTTCCTCGTGGGTGTGGCCGTGTGGCCTAGCCCGAAGAATCTGTCGCACCTGATCTCGCTGTCGGCAGCAGTGCTCATCGGCGTGCAGTTCTGGCACGCGGACCGGGGTGGCGTCTACGTTCTGTGGTATCTGCCACTGCTCGTGATGATGGTGTTCCGCCCGAATCTGACGGCGGCAGAACCGCCGAGCCTGGAACCGTCGTCGGGGATCATGTCGCGCCTGGCGGTGGCTGCCTGGCGTCGGGTGCGTCCCCCGCGCCCGGATTCGTCGAAGCAACTGGCGGTGTGAACCTGCTACGGTTTCTTCTTCCGTGCTTTCTCCAGAAACGCATCGAACCGATCCTTCACGCAGCGGTCGTAGTTGTCGCGGAACTTGGCCAGTTCATCCTTCGCCGCAGAAACCTCACTCTGAAGCAATCCGATTCGGTGCTCCAGCGATTGCGCTTCCAGTTCAACCAGTTCCTTCGCGAGCAACTGGAGTTGCTCCTCGATTGCCTTGCGGTCCTCGTCCTTGGGCATCGCCAGCTTTGCGACAAGGACCAGGGCCCTGTTCTCGGCCTTCCAGACTTTCAGTTCCAGGTCGTAACGCTTCGGGTCGTCCTGGAGATCGGCGAGGAGTTCGGTGATCTGGAAGGTTTCGCGGATTTGCGATTCGTAAGCGGTGCGATTCGCCTTCTTCAGTTCGTCGAGCAACGGGATCAACTCGGGGCACTGCTTGCGAACGAAGTGGAGCGCGGCCGCTTCACGTTCCTCCGTGAATCGCGGGAGCGGATCAGCCATTGCGCTTGTCGTCGGTATCAGGACCAGCACAGCAACAAGCACACATCCGAGCGACGAAGACATGAGCGCCCTCCGGAAGAAGTGCCGAGGTTCAGGGTTCCCGGGTCGTATCACCAGTCTGCGGGCGAACCGGGTACAGTGCGGTCGCGCTCTGGATCTTATGTCGCCAGCGCATTTCGTCTTCGTGGGCTTTCTCGACGTGCTCCGTGGTACTGAATTGCGCCCACAGTTCCGCGATGGATGGCCCCGATGTCTCACCACATGTTGAGGGAGCCGGCGTTGAGATCGCGACCGTGAGGTGTTCTGCTTCTCGCGGCATTGGTGCAGTCGCGACGTTCATTACCGAAGAATGTGGCTCGGGAGCAACCGGCAACGCAGCACGGACGACGGGTTGCTCCTGCGCGGGCTTACGCTCAGCCAGCGAACTGCCCACCAGCGCACACGCAACCACAATGGCCGCACCCAGACCGGACCACGCCAGTGGGTGGCCACGGTATGCCCGACGTGCGAGCCAGCCCGGGTACCAGCCCGTGAGTCGATCGCGCATCGCAGCCCGGAAGCTGTGATGCGGGGCGGGCGGCAGTTGCCCCAGCGCCGCGGCCGAGAGCCGGACAGCTTCGCTCAGGGCATCGCGAGCGTCCTGATTGGCGGCGAGTTGCTCCTCGAAAGCGGACGCCTCGCCGGGGGCCAGATCGCCGGCCGCATACCGTAGTGCGGTCGTCTGCAATGCGGGTTCGGGATGTTCGGAAGCCTTAAGCATGACGGGCCTCCCAGAGTTGCCGGAGTTTCTTCAATCCTTCGTGCATCCGGGCCAGCGCCGTGTTCAACGGGCAGCCAAGAATGTCCGCTACCTCACGGAACTTCTTCCCCTCGACGACGCGGGCCAGGATCACTGCACGCTGCGGTGCGGGGAGCAACTCGATCAACTCAAAGATCGCGCGAGTATCATCGGACTGGTCGGCACGAGCTTCGGGGGCGTCGTCGCCAACCAGTCCAAGAAGTACGAGATCATCGGCTTGCGATGGCAGTCGCTTCGCACGTCGCTTCGTCAACATTGCTTGCCGGTGAGCCACTGTGTAGAGCCAGCCACGGAAGGCGTCCGGTGCAACCACCTCGGCATACCGAATGGCTTGCACGAACGTCTCCTGCAGCGCATCCTCGGCCGCGTGGTGGTCGCGGAGTACACCGAACAGGAACCGGTACACCGGTCCTTCGTATCGAGTGAACAACGATTCCAGCGCAGCCGAATCCCCGGCCCGGAAGCGGACCAGCAACACGCCATCAGGCTCATCGGTTGTGGTCATTCGTCATCCTCGTCTTCGTCTTCATCCTCGTCTTCGTCGTCTTCGTCATCCTCGTCTTCGTCTTCATCCTCGTCTTCGTCGTCCGGTCCGCCCTCACTTTCCTCGAACCCTGCCTTAACCAAAGGGTTCTGGAGTGCCATGACTCCCAGGATGCCGACCAGGAGAGGCACAGCCATCACCGAACCGGTCATTCCCCATGGGTAGGAGCTGAGGTCCTGCATCTGGCTGGCCCCAAAGCAGACCATCCCGCCCCACACGAACACGACCAGTCCCACGATCATATCGACGATGGCCTCTTCCAGTTCCTCTTCACCCGGCGGGGCGTCGCTGAACACCAGCGGCCAGGCACCCTGAATGAACCACACCAGGCCGATGACCGCTGTGAGAATCCCGGCTGCGGTCATCAGATTGGTTGGCATCACCAGCATCGAGATTGCTGGCCCGCGAGCACTCTTCTTGAACTTCTCCTGCGCGTCAACAAACGTCGGCCTGTTCTTCGCCGACTCCTTTTTCTCTTCCTCGGTCTCCTGGGTGATTCCGTATCCCCGCTTGATCGACTCCTCCGATTCATCGTCGTCATCGGCGAAGGGACTCTTCGCAGCAACCGGTGGGGGAGGAGGTTCCTCCTTCTTGGCGGCCTTGGCTGCGGGCTTGGCGGGCTTCGCGGGCTTGGGAGCATCGCCGTCGGCGAACTTGAATGTCCCGGGGCCGGCGGGGGCTTCCTCTTCCTCGGGTTCTGGTACAAACGGCTTCCCGCACTTCGGGCACTTGACCGATTTCCCGGCCGCCACCCGAGCAGGCGTCTTCAGACTCGCCCCACAATCGGGGTTGGGACACGAATACGTAACAGCCATCAACAACTCCGCAGACGACCGACGAACAATAACGAGAAATGGCAGCGTTTAGAAATCGTAGCCGATGTTGCAGCGATGTGCCAGCCACAGCTTGGATTGATGCTCACCCGTTGTTCCAGGCGATATGCACACCCCACCTCTGGAACCATCCAAAACACGTCTGGAACCATGATTTCAGCCCTGGAACCATCCACTCTCGGCTGGAGGAATATCTATCAGAATGAATGCACAACCAACGATCCAAATTGATCTTGTGTCGAAATTCAGGCAGCACAATAGCGAAAACACGTCTGGAACCAGGTTTTCAGCCTGGAGACAGCGCCGCGAATTCCGCATCGGACATCTCGACACGGGCGCTGGCGACGTTCTCTTCCAGGTGCGAGATGGAGGTTGTCCCGGGAATGACGATCACATTCGGCGACCGACGGAGCAGCCAGGCGAGTGCCCCTTTCGTGCTGGCGAGCGGAGCATCGGGTGCGAAGGGCTTGGCCGCGAGAGGCCCCCACGGCAAGTACGCGATTCCGCGAGCAGCGCAGAAGTCGATGGTCGGGTCGTCGCCGCGTTCGAGCAGGTTGTAGCGGTTCTGCACCGATGCGATCGGTACGATTCGACACGCCTCCTCGATCTGGGAGATGGTGACGTTCGACAGCCCGACGTGCCGCACCTTTCCTTCGTGGCGCAACTCCGCGATCGCTCCGACGCTGGTGGCAAAGGGTACGTTCGGGTCTGGCCGGTGAAGTTGGTAGAGGTCGATCCGTTCGACACGCAGAAGACGCAGACTGTCCTCGCACCTTCGTCGGAGGGTTTCCGGGCGACCATCCGGGAACACCTTGTCCGGCGCGGTCTTCTCCACCCCGCCCTTGGTCGCGATGACCAGCCCGGCCGGGTGCGGTGCGAGCGCTTCGCCGATCAGTTCCTCGTTGCAGCCGGGGCCATAGGCGTGGGCCGTGTCGATGAAGTTGATGCCGAGTTCGACGGCACGCCGCAACAATCGCTTGCCGGCTTCCCAGTCGGGGAATCGCCCGAAGTTCCCCGGTTGCCCGCACAAACGCATCGCGCCAAACCCGACTCGATCAACCGGCAGGTCGCCACCGAGCATCAACTTCAGGCTCATCTCAACTCCGTTGAACTTCAACTCCGAGCGTTCTGAACTGAGCCATTCTTGGCGAGCGGCGCACCGTAAGGTCGCCGGTTGGTTTCAATGTCGAGTTCAACCGGCGACCTTACGCTACGCCGCTCGCCCGCAGTCATCACTTGAGCGACTTCACCCACGTCTCGAAGCCTTTGAATTGAGCATCAACAGACGTGGCGGGACCGCTCATGCGGATGTGCGTGGCCTCGTCGGACTCGGCGAAGATCACCCACACCACGCGGTAGTTATCCAGCAGCATCTCCTTCGATGCGGGGTCTTGCGGGCGTTCCTTGTACTTCCAGGTCCCTTTCACGTCGAGCACCGTGACCGTGGCACCCTTCACTTCCCACTTGCTGACTTTGCAGATATCGTCGATCTCTTTCCCCTCTGGTGGAATGAACTGCGTTTTCCACTTGGGGAAGCTCTTGTCGGGGTTCGGGTGGCTTTCGGGGAACACGGCGATTTCCGCTCCCGGGAGGTCCTTCACTTCAGGCAGGCGGAACTGGAAGGAACGGAGGAGGTTCGCGGGCTTCTCTTTTTTCCAGTCGGCGGGAGTGGTCGCCTTCATGCCGCCGATTGTCACGACGGTTCCCTTGTCTTGCGCCACCACCGCGACGGGCAGCGCGAGGAGCAGGGTGGCAATTGCAACGAAACGCATCGAAGGTTCTCCAGGGAAAGTGGAAACGGCGAGCACGGCACCGCTTCGACGTATCTTCGCCGCCCAAGGTTCCGTTGGAAACCGTCACGACCGAGATTTCTTCAGGAGTTAGGCAGCGTGAGGGACAAAGCATAACCGCCGCGAGGCGGCCAGTTCTGAGAATCGGTGGCGAAATGATCTGTGGACCGCGGGCGGCTCGCCCGCACAAGCTGCGGGGATGGGTTCGCTCTGGATTCCTTGTTGAGGCGTATGCCGATGTTCAACAGCGGTCAAGATGACCGCGGTCCCAGGGAAAATCAGCCACCCACAGCTCGGAGTAGATGCGTTGTGTGGGTTTGTCTTTCCCTGGGACCGCGGTCATCTTGACCGCAAAAGCTGTGATATTCCGTTGCCGCTTGGGTGATCTCTGTTGGTGATTGGTGATGTTCAGCAGCGGGCGAGCCGCCCGCGGTCCACAGATCAAGACACCATTCCGCCACCGATTCTTTACACAACGCGCAGGTTCCGAACCCAGATCGCCTCGCGATTGACATCGTGATCCGTCAGACCACTCGGGTACAGAATCGCGGCCCGCAACGCATGACCACTGGTCAGATCAGTGGCCGCGACCTCGATTCGGCCGTTCGCTGCAACCCCGCAACGCAACCGCACGGGAGCCCCTTTCGGCAGGTGCGCCGGCAAACCCTCGATCCAACATTCCCCCACTGCGGTACAGGCATCGGCCTGTTTCGCTTCCCCTTGAAGAATCCGCACGCGTACCCGCGTCTGGTTGTCGCGCGAGGTGTAATACATTTCCTCGGCCGACGCGGGGAGTTGTGTGTTCCTCGGCACGAGTTGTTGGTTCATCTGCTCAACTCCCTGCCGAACTTGAACCCCCATCGCGTGCGCGTTCACGTTGATCTCAGTGAAATCACCGGAAGCGTTGCCGGCGTGAAGTGCCGCACCGCGTGCCAGAACGCCATCCAACGCGAGTGAGTGGTCCGGCTCGCGACCGGTGAGTTCCGCCAGCATCTTCTGCACTGCTGGCATGTGCGTGCTGCCGCCGACCATCAGCACCTGATCCACCTGTGCCCAGGTCAGCTTGGCTTGCGTGAGAACCTGTTGCGTGGCCAGTTGGGTGCGAAGCAACAGATCGCGGGTCAGCGTTTCAAATTCCGCGCGCGTGATGGAAGCGGTGAACTGTTTCCCGGCGTGGTTCACGGTCACATTCGCCTGCTCAGCCTGCGACAGCGTCCGCTTCGCTTGCTCCACAGTGGCCTGGAGCATGGCTTCGGATTGCGGGTCACGTCGTGGGTTGGTGCCGTACTCCTTGTGAAATCGCTCGGCGGCCCAACTCGCGAGGCGGTCGTCCCAGTCCGTCCCACCAAGTCGAGCGTCACCTTCGATGGCGAGTACCTGGCACCGCTTCTCGCCGAGTTTCACCAGTATCGCATCGAACGTGCCGCCCCCAAGATCGTAAACGAGGACTGTCTGTGCGATCGGGGAAGCGAGTGAGTATGCCAGCGCCGCTGCGGATGTGTCGTCGATGATGTCGATGACGTTCAGCCCGGCGATGCGGCCCGCGTCCATCGTCGCCTTGCGACGGCTTTCGTCAAACGACGCGGGAACCGTGATGACGCAACCGGTGATCGGCCCGAACTGGGTTGCCGCGTCCTGGGCGAGTTTCTTGAGGATGATCGCCGCGAGCGTTTCGGGCCGGAACTCGCGACCGGCCACCGGGCGACCGTAATCAGGTAAGCCCATCTTGCGCTTAATGAGCGTGGCGACGCGGTCCGGTTGCTTGAGTGCGAAATCCAGGGCAGGTTGCCCGACAACGGCCGACCCATCCGGGGCGAAGTACACGGCTGAGGGCGTGACAAGACTGCCGTCCCGATTGGGGACTGGGGACGGGCGACCGTGATCGTCCAGCGCTGCAACCGCGCAGAACGTGGTGCCCAGGTCGATGCCGATCATTCCCATATGCGAAGGTCGGGAAAGGAACACGGAACTGGATGCAAAGGCAATTGTATCCCACTACCGACCAGACACGCTTCGACGGTTGCGATTTCAGTAGTGTGTAGGCGAGGCGAGCCACGGGGTTCACCCCCGTGGTGTTTTGTAATGGTGATCGCAACGCCCACGGGGATAAACCCCGTGGCTCGCCGGGATCACTTCAGCTTCCACAACTCGACGATCCCTTCGGTGTCGTTCCCCACGGCGAGCATCGTGCCATCTGGCGAAAAGGTCAGAGTCGAGACGCGATCCATGCCGCTGGGATAGCTCGCGATCACCTTGGGCTGTGCCCCGCTTACGTCGGAGATCGTGACCTTCACCTTCTTGCCATCTTCGGGAACTGAAGCAAACGCGATGAGACCGTTTGGTCCCGCTGCGGCAGCGTATGCCGACGAGTTCAACAGCAACTTCGGGTCACCCTCGACAACCTGGCTACCGGGGACTCGCCAGTACATGATGTCCTCGCCGTTGCAAGCCACGAGCCACTTGCCATCCGGGGCGAAGCCGATGCTCACCGGTCGGCCAACGACCGCGGCACGCACCGCGCCACGCCCGACGATCTTCGCATCTCCCAGGCCGACAAAGGCGACGGCAGGCTGTTCGGTTTTGTCCGCGGCCTTCACCGATCCGTACATGGCGACGAGCGCACTCTCCGCATTCGAGACAGCGCCGACGGCCCACGGCGCGAACACGCCTTTCAGTTCGTCGTTCGTATCGGCACCGAGTCGGGGTGCGAAGGCTCGCGAGTTGATCGTGGTGCGAACGCCCTCACCGGTCGAGAAGTATGCACGTTTGCCGTCGCCCGTGACCGTGCCGATCTTCGCCGGATCGGTCCCCATCCCATCCTCGAAAACGACCGGCGTCGGCCGAACCTGGAATGGCTCTTTCATCGGCTCCTTTCCGGGTGGCGTTTCCGGCATGTCTTTCTTGGGTGGAACAATGTCCCAGACCACGACCGCGTTTCGGGATGATGCCGAGAGCAGGGTGCCATCGGCGGAGAACCCAAGTTGGCCGACCCGCGAACCGGTCGGCTTCTGGGCATCCATCCGCGTGAGGAGTTCGCCCGTTTTCGCTTCCCAGATTCGCACGACACCGTTCCCGGAGCCAGTCGCGATTACGGGAACCTTGGGGTTGAACGTGAGGGCCGAGACACCGCCGAGATGGCCTGCGAGCTTCGCTACGATCTCGGGCTTCTTTTCCTGGGCATCGGCTGCCCCGCCCGTGAAGAGAATCGCCACTGCTCCGATCCAGGCCGCGCGACGCATGGGAAACTCCTCTGGGTGGGGAAACGCGGGATCAACTTGAAGGCTAACCCGGTAGTGAGAGGCAAGCAAGATTGTGAGAGCCGCATGGCCACGGAAGCTGACCCGCCGCGCTGCGCCACCCCACCTGTCGCTACGTCTTTCCGAGTCGATCAACTTCCCCCAGCGAACACGGTGCGACCGCCATCCACAGCCAGGCAGGCCCCCGTGATGAAATCGTTGTCGATGAAGTGCAGCGCCGCCATCACAAGATGCTCGGGCGAACCTTCGCGATTCACCAGCGTTGCGGCTGCGATCTCGGCCTTCTCGGCGGCGGTCATCTCGGGCGGCAACATCACCGGCCCGGGCAGGATCGCATTCACCCGCACATTGGGATTGCGAGTGCCGAGTTCCACCGCGAACGTCCGCGTGAGGCCAGGAATCGCAGCCTTACTGGGGAAGTACGCGGCATAATCGAGGTACGGGCGTGCGTCGGCCCAGTCGCCGATGTTGACGATGCACCCCCCAGTGGCTTGCCCCACCATCGCAAGCCCGGCGTGTTGACACGTCAGGAACGTGCCCAGCGTGTTGATCTCGAAGTGTCGGCGGACATCCACGGCGGTCACGTCTTCGAGTCGCTTCCGGTCCCAGATCGCGGCACAGTTCACGAGCACGTCGAGGCGGCCGTATTGCTTCAACGACCCCGCGACGAGTGCCTGAACTTCGGCCTCACTGGCGAGATCGGCCTGGATGGTGTGAACCGACACGCCGTGAGCGCGATTGAACTGCTCAGCCGTTTCGGCGGCCTCGGTTGCGGATGTGTTGTAATGGATGACGAGTGAGTAACCGCGGGCCGCGAGCGCCGCAGCGACGTGATACCCGACCCGTTTTTTCCCGCTACCGGTGATGAGGGCGACTTTGCGGTCTGTCATGTTGTCTCCCCAACCGGCACCGCGTTCTCGATCGAAACGGGTCTGTCGAGTTCGACCCACGTCTTGCACCCCGCGTACTCCGGGCGCTCGGCACGCACCTGGGGTTCGGCGAGGCGGAACACACGAACCGACAGCGCGAACAATCCCGGCGTGCGGTAATGGAATCGCTGCTTCACGACCTCGGGCGTCCACGCGTGGAACGAGTCAAGCGCCAGGGCCGCGCCGAGGTCCGTGATGTGCTGCACTCCTGTGACGCGGACAAAGTGCGTGAAGCGGATCGTGCCCGCGTCCGGCTTGTGGCTCTCGGCATGTTCGAGCAGCGGAACGAACTCGGGTTTCACCCCGACACGATGTTCATGGAAGAACGTTGGATAGAGCAGGAATTCGCCATGTTCCGGGCGAAACACGCCACCGTCCTCAGCGATGCCGCCTTTGCGAAGGATCAGCGATTGCCGACCACTCGCGAGCGCCTCGCAGATCACGGCCCATTCCTTGAAGGCGATCGAAAGCATCGTTAGAGCCGCTCCTGCTTCTGCTGTCGGGTCATCAAGTCTTGCACGGCCACGAGTGGGTTCTGGCCTTCGTGAAGGACGCGGTACACGGCCGTCATGATCGGTGCATCGAGCCGCATCTGAGTCACGCGATCGTAGACGCTGCGACTGGTATACACACCCTCGGCCACCTGCGGACCTGCGAGAACCGCTGTCAGCGGTTCTCCTTTTCCGAGTCGGTAGCCCACGCGACGATTGCGGCCATGCGGGCTGAAGCACGTCGTGATTAAATCCCCGATGCCGGCCAACCCTGAGAACGTCGCGGGTTCCGCACCGTGAGCAACCCCGAACCGCGTCATCTCGACCATGCCCCGCGTCAGCAGCGCTGCTTTCGCGTTATCTCCAAAGCCCAGCCCATCGCACACCCCCGCGGCAATCCCGACCACATTCTTGAGTGCCCCGGCGAGTTCGACGCCGATCAGGTCGCCGTTGGTATACACGCGGAAGCGATCGGTGCCGAACCGCTCCTGCACCCAGACCGCGAGGTTCAGGTCGGCTGCCGCTACTGCGACCGATGTCGGCATCCCGCGAACGACTTCCTCCGCGTGACTTGGGCCACTGAGGACCGCGATGTTCCGCCCCGTGCCCAGAAGTTCGCCGATGATCTCGGAAGGGCGGCGGAAGGTGCCCACTTCCAGACCCTTCGTCAGACTGATGACCGGGGCATTCGAGCGAATCGGAACGAATTGAGTGAGTGTGGCCCGCAAGTATGCCGTGGGGATCGCGGTGACCCAGCAATCGGCTCCCTCGGTCGCCTCGGCGGGAACGTCGGTGATCTTTAGCGATTCGGGGAGCGAGACCCCGGGGAGAAGTCGTGCGTTCTCACGTGTATCCCGCAGTTGGCGGGCGACCTCGGCGTGAGCGCTCCACAGCCTGACCCGGTGTTGCGGATTTTGCGCCAGGAGAACAGCAATCGCGGTTCCCCAGCCCCCACTGCCCAGAATCGCAAACGTCGTCGGCATGTCCTGACACCTGTTCTGGCCGGAACTCTTACCCGACCGGCATGGATTCGCGGCCCGGCACATTTTACGGGAGTAGCGGAGAAAACGGTTCAGATGTGGGTGTTCGCGTGAAGCCGGATGCTGCGAACGGCCGAATTCTCAGGGTGAGACGGCTTCAGCCGCTCGTATCACGGAGACACACGCATGGCTGCTCAACTCAAACTGTATTGCCCACCGGTTGACGAAGAACCGCGCAACATGCCGGAACCCGATGTCCGGATTCGGCTCGGCGATCTGCTCCCGCTTGTCGCTGTGGCGCAGCGAATGAACTTCATCTGGCTGAAGGATTTCCTCGACGACGAGGTTGCCGTCAGCAGCGATCTCTACGACGTGATGCAATCCTTCCGCATCGGCACTGGCAAACCGACTTCGGCGTGACACTAATCGTCCGGTTTTGGGAGGGCGAGGCTCCTGCCGAGCCACAGCCGTTGGCTCGGCAGGAGCCTCGCCCTCCCTGGTGCCGCGACACATCTTCTGAATGCGATCTAATCGTCCGATCCCGAAAGTAGATCTGGCTTACCGAACTGGCTGAGGTCGATGTTTCCGCGGAGTTCGCCCTCAGCCAGTTTGATTCGCATCTCCAGCAGTCGCACTTTCGCTTCGAGCATTTCCAGCTTCGTACTCGCATCGTCGCGTGGTTTCAGCCGTGGCACCTCGGGGTAGCCGAGTTGCCGCTGGAGCGCCGCGAACAGATACAGCGGATCACGCTTGCGGCTTGCCTTCGCGATCTTCCCTTCCTTTTCCCCGAACAGCGGCGGCATCGACGGCACGAACCCCTGATCGGTGCGGCGTTGCTCGATCACATACAGTTCCGACCGCAGATACACGAGGTCGCCGAAGTCGATGTCGCCGATCTGGCGTGCGAGCAAGTTGATGAACGATCGCCAGTCGGGATCGTAGAGCGGATCTTCCGCAATCGCGCCGAACCCATCGACGTAGCCGAGTCGGTTCCGGGCGATGCTCTCGAACTGATAAACGAACAACCCGGGCTTCGTCGGCTTCTCGGCTCGGTACGAGGCCTCACGTTCCAGCACCAGTAGTGCTGTCGGCATCGAGAACCGCGAAGTCGCGTCTTCCGCCTGCTTCACCACAAATGCCTGGAACCCCGTGAAGTAGTGCGGCAGTTTCGATAGCCCGTTCGCGAGCAAGCCGCTGTGTTTCAACTCGGAAGCGAGGAACTGCACCGCGTAAGGCAATCGAGTGCTGCTGAGGACTTCCTCGTGGAGCCGGGTGAGGATGTCCTGCGCGGCCTGGTTGTCGGCCAGGCGTTCGCGGAACGTGCGGAAGAAGTACGCCTGCTCGACGTATTCTTCGCGATCAAGAACGGGAGTTGTGGCCATACCGATCCAGCCTACACCAATTGCTGGTGGGGCGAAAGCGGCATGGCTCGTCACTCGCCACTACTCCGCCTTCTGTCTGCGATAGCGGAACACCTCGGCCATCAGGTTATCGGTCGGTGCGAACTGGTCGGTCAGGATGACGGGTGGCTCCTTGTCCAGGTGTTCCTTCAGAGTCTCCGGTGGCACCTGATACGTCCGGAACGGAATGGCCTGCTCGGAGGTGAACGGCGCGGCCGCGGCGCTTGCAATCGCGTGAGGGACACCACCGAGGGTCACGAACCCTGAGCCTGCTCCGAGGGTCGTGGTGAGTTGCGAGAGCGGTTCGAGGAAGATCAGTTGCTGCCGGGTCGCGAACTTCAGGAACTTGAGATCAAGTGGCTGTTCCGATGCGTAGATGACAAACACCCCGCGGTCATTGACGCTGTATTCGCCTGGAGTGAGCAGGCAGACATTCTCGGGCGGATACGTCTTCTGAAGTGTGTGCATCGCAGCCTTCCAGAGCTTGCCGTACTTGATCACGTCGATGACCGTGAGCAGATACACGCCGTTCGGCTTCAATGCCTTCTTCACCGCGTCGTTGTACTCCTTCGTGAGAAGGTGCGATGGCACGGACAGGTCGTTCACCGCGTCCTGGATTACGAGGTCGTAGGTTTCGGCCGGCACCTTCTCGGCGATGAACTGCCGCCCGTCCATGTGGATGATTTCCAGCCCGTCGCGATCCTTCAGGCCGAGATACTCGCGGGCCACTTTGGTGACCCCCGGGTCGATCTCGACGACATCCATGCGCGTCTCGGGGAGCATGTTCATCGCGTATCGCGGGAAGGTGTAGCCCCCGCCACCGATGACAAGCACGCGCGGCGTCGGGTTCAGAGCGCGTGCCCCACGGAGAAACTCCATCTGAACGTATTCGTGTGCGTAGTGGAGGTAGCCATCGTCGTCGGGGTCCACGGTAGAATGCACAAGGTGATCGAGCGTGAGCTGGAGGCGACCACTGCGAATGTGCAGTTCGCGTCCCTTCTCATCGAGAACCTTCCTCCCGTGATCGTCCAGTTGGGGCACCCGCTCCCAGGTCACCTGGATCGTGTAATAGTTCGTCTCCGTCAGGTTAACCAAATCCTCGTTTCGACCACCGGAGCGGATGTCCAGGATGAAACCACCCGTCACGCCACCCAGCACGATGCTGAAGAGATAAAGCAGCGTGTTGTTGTCCCATACACGTGCGACGATCAGGCTCGTCAGAATCAGAATCAGCGACATCGCCAGCAGCGTCTTGTACATGCCGAGCGAGGACAACAGCAGGTAGCCCGCAGCGAAGGTTCCCACGATTGCGCCGGTCGTGCTCCAGGCATATACCCGGCCGGCCACCCGACCGACGTGCGCGACATCGGGCACGGCCAGGCGGATCACCTGCGGCGAGATCATCCCGAGGAGGTACATCGGCGCGAAGAACAGGCTGAAGCTCCAGGCCAGCACTTGCGAAATCGGTCCGTAATGGTCGAACGGCCGCCGCTGGTCGACAAACTCCACAGTGATCATGAGCACGCTCGTGAACGCCCCGGCAAAGATCAGGATTGTTGCCAGCACCCAGCGCGGGCTCAGGGTGCCCCCAGGCCGGTTCACGCGATCGGCGATCCACCCGCCGGTGAGGTTCCCCAGGGCGGTGCCGGCGAGCATCACGCCGATGATCCCCGTCCAGGTGAAGAGCGAGACTCCGAGGTATTTTGCGAGCACGCGGGACGCTGTGAGTTCGAGCGTCATCCCCGCGAAGCTGGCCAGGAACACGATCAGGTACGCAATGCGGATGCTCGAAAAGGCATGGGGGTTCGACGATGCGGGCGTGCCGGGAGCGTCCGTGACCGGGGCGTTCTCCCTCACAGTTTCTCGGGTCGCTGACGCTTCCGGCTCGTCGGTCTTCAACATCACTTGCGTCCACAGAGCAAGTGCCGCGAGCACGCCGACCGCGATGAACACCAGATTGTTGATGGTGAACATCTCCATCAGATAGAAGCCGGTGACGTAGTTCCCGAGGAGGCATCCAAGCGTGCTGAGTGCGAACACCATCCCTGCGACGCGGCCTGTGTGCGAAACGTCCGGCAATCCGAGCTTGATCGCCAGCGGTGTGAGCAGACTCAGAACAAAGCTTGCAGGGAGGCACAAACCGATCGTGAGGAGTGGAATTCGTGAGCCAAGTGGGATCGACTTGTAAACGCCGGTGCTTGCGAGAATCGCTGGGAATATGACCATCCAGAGCGCGGCGATCGACCCGGACACGAGCAGAACGGCCAATGTTCGCGGTGTGGGGAACCGGTCGGCGAGCCTTCCACCGAGAGCGTTCCCCAGGGCAATCCCTGTGAGGAAGACGCCGATCACGCTCGTCCAGGTTTCCAGGCTCGACCCCACGAATGGTGCCAGAAGTCGCCCTGCCACGAGTTGCAAGACGAGCATCGCGGCGTTCGCGAAGAAGACGATGAACCCGACTCCGGCAAGCCGGCCGAGGGGCATGGGAGGGGACACGGCCAGGGCTGCGGAACTCATGTTGTGCCAAACCGCAAGGTCGGGTGATGCAGGCGGCGGATGCACGCAAGCGTATGCTCTGAACCACTCGACGGCTATCAAGTTCCGTCGATGCGATAGAATTGGTGTAACCATTTAGCCCGCCGTGCCTCAGACGGCGGGCTAGTCCGCCGCTAAATGGAACCTCGTTCCGGAGTCGTCCTCATGGCTTCCCGCTTTGTCGTTGGCATCGACCTGGGTACGACCAACTCCGCGCTGGCCTACGTGGATACGGGCGCGGGGAAAGACCCGAAGGTGACCCCGTTTCCCGTCTCGCAGGTCGTTTCACCGGGTGCTGTCGAAGAACAGCCACTGCTGCCTTCGTTCTTGTACCTCCCCGGCGACGGCGAGCAACCTGCCGGAGCGTTGAAGCTCCCGTGGGACGCCAAACGCGACTACTGCGTCGGTGAGTTCGCCCGGGCGTTCGGATCACAGGTTCCGACGCGGCTCGTCGCATCGGCGAAGTCGTGGCTGTGCCATTCGGGGGTCGATCGCAAGGCACCAATTCTTCCGCACAAAGCACCCGATTCGGGTCGCAAGGTTTCGCCCGTCGAGGCGAGCGTGCGCTACATGAAGCACTTCGCGGAAGCGTGGAATCACTCCATCGCGAAGGACGTGGCGGCGAATCGGCTCGAAGCCCAGGATATCGTGCTGACGGTGCCCGCGTCCTTCGATGCGGCCGCTCGCGATCTCACCATCGAAGCGGCCCGTGCTGCCGGGTTCGAACATCTCACGCTTCTCGAAGAACCGCAGGCCGCGTTCTACGCCTGGCTCGATCGCTGTGGCGACGACTGGCGGAAGCAGGTGAACGTTGGCGATCTCGTACTCGTCTCCGATGTCGGCGGCGGCACAACCGACTTCACGCTGATTGAGGTCGGCGAGGAGGGCGGCAACCTTTCGCTCACACGGCTCGCGGTCGGCGATCACCTGTTGCTCGGCGGCGACAACATGGACCTGACGCTGGCGTATTACGTCGCCCAGATCCTCACCAAGAATGGCACGAAGCTCGACGCGAACCAAATGACGCAGCTTACGTATGCGTGTCGCAACGCGAAGGAGCAGATCCTGGCCGATGCGAAGCTGGCATCGGCACCCGTCACAGTGCTGGGCAAGGGTCGCTCGCTGGTCGGCGGCACGATCAAGCACGACCTGCTGCGGTCCGACGTGGAGAAAGTGCTGGTCGATGGCTTCTTCCCGGAGTGCCCCCGCGACGCGGAACCGTCCAAGGCCGCCGGTGCGGGGTTGCAGGAACTCGGGCTGCCCTACGTCGCTGATGCCGGGATCACGCGGCATCTTTCGCAGTTCTTGCAACGACAGTCTGAAGCGCTCGCGAGCCGTGAAGCCCCCGCCGCGGGGAAGAAGAAGAAGGGCGCATCGGAGGCGATCGGGCTTCCGGCCGCCGTGCTGTTCAACGGTGGCGTCTTCAAGGCCGACGTGTTGCGAAACCGTTTCCTCGGCGTGTTGGGGTCGTGGGCCAAGGGTGCAAAGACCGATCCCGCACGTGAACTTTCGGGCGCGGACCTCGACCTGGCAGTGGCTCGCGGTGCGGCGTATTACGGGCTCGTGAAACGCGGGAAGGGCGTCCGCATCCGGGGCGGCACGGCACGCGCCTACTACATCGGCGTCGCCACGAACATGCCGGCCGTGCCCGGCTTCGCCCCACCGGTGAAGGCGTTGTGCGTGGCACCGTTCGGAATGGAGGAAGGCACCGAGGCCGACATTCCAAGTTACGAAGTCGGAGTGCGCATCGGGGCCGAAGCCGAGTTCCGCTTCCTGGGTTCAACCGTTCGCCGGGAAGATGCGGCCGGCACCGTGGTCGAGGAATGGGAGGGCCAGATCGACGAACTGGCCCCCGTGAGGACGACACTGGAGGGTAAGGGTGGCGCCGCAGCAGCGGTGGTGCCCGTCCACCTTCACAGCAAGGTAACCGCCGTGGGCCAACTGGAACTGTGGCTGATGTCACGCGACGCCAAGCAGAAGTGGAAGCTGGAGTTTAACGTCCGCGAAGGGAAGTAGAATTATAGTGCCATTCGATCCGGAAGAGGAGAGCGCGAACAATGAGTGCCACTTTTACAGAGTTCCTTCGCGAACAGGCCGAAAAACGCAACAGTGAGGTCGAAAGCCGCAAGACTATCGTCATTGAGTGGACTGATTCACTGAAACGACTCTACTCCATGATGCAAGACTGGATCCGTTCGTCCGACCCAGATGGCATTCTCAAATTCGAGGAAGATGAGTGGGAAGTAGAAGAGGAAGGGCTCGGGAAGTACAAGGTTCCACGTCTTGACATCAGAGGTCTTGGCCGTTGGGTCGGAGTCGTTCCGAAGTCCCGGTACACTGTCGCATCCGCCCACCCACCACAAAAATCGAGTCCGGAGCGAGCGACAGGTCGCGTGGACATCACCAATGAAGTCCGACGCTTCATCCTTTATCGTTTTCGCGTTGAAGATGGCGACTTGTGGATGCTGGATGATCAGAAAAATCCACTTTGCGTCCTCGACCAAGCGACCTTCGAGACTGCTCTCATGAGCTACCTCCGATGAAAACGCTGGAAGATGCATGGCGATGGTATCACGCCACACGAGACAATCTGTTGCGGATGCACCGCCTTGCACACCGCCACTGGCAGGGTTTGCCCTGGGAGGGGCCACTGGGCCGAGATGATGATTTCCGGATGTTGGAGGATTCGACAGTTGTCACGGAGACGAAGTACGGGTTGGACTTCCTGGATGACCTTACCGTAGTTGTCTTGTTCTCCGTGTTTGAACAAACGATTCGCGATCAAATCCGCGACGAAGTGAGAGAAGAATCCGTTGGACTGAGCCACCCTGTTCTGAAAAAAGCCGCCGAAGATGTCACCCTTGCGATCGAGGTCGGGAGCTTTGCCAGAGTTCTGGAACCGTACAAGGCTGAACATGCGGATCTCATTGAGGAAGTAAACCAGGTTCGGAGATACCGCAACTGGGTTGCTCATGGCCGACGCGGGGAACAACCTCCATCTGTAGCACCGAGGATGGCTTTTGAACGCATGTCCCGTTTCCTGGAAATCGTCATCCCTGACACGGCGTCCTGAAAGTAGCACGTAACTCCTCACTATGTCCCAGACGCCAGTCGCCTCGCAATTCTCAACACGCTCGTCAAGTTTCTACGCCACGTCTTTCTGCGCCACATCGCTGTTGACACTTCCGCACGCCAGGTTATACCGCCTCGCCACTTGGGCCGACTGCCGACGGGGGAAACGAACGGCAGGCTTACCCAGGCACCGCAAACGACCGGATCGACACGATGCCCGATGCGACCACTCCCGTGGCGGCGCTGAAGCTCGCCATCAGGCGGTTCGCTGAGGTCCGCAAGTGGGATCCGTACCACACCCCGAAAAACCTCGTCATGGCGCTGGCCAGCGAAGTTGGGGAACTTTGCGATGTGTTCCGCTGGCTCACACCCGAGGAATCGGTGACGGCTCCGGCCGACCCGAAACTGCGGGAAGCAATCGCGGACGAACTCGCAGATGTGGCGAACATCGTGTTCCTTCTGAGTGAACACACCGGGATCGATCTGAGCGACGCGGTGTTGGCCAAGATGCAAAAGAATGCAATCAAGTATCCGCCGCCTGATGACGTCGTGTAGCTGGGTTGGAGTCGATCGCGACGGGGAATCGCGATCGGCTGACGGGTTTCGCGGGGGAAGGTTCGATCTGACGCAGTTGGGGGAACGAGTCGTGCGAAAAAGACCATTCCTGCTCATCTCGGCGACGGTCGTCGCGGGGTTAGCCGTCTTCCAGACGGTTGCCGCGCAGACGCCACCCCAGAGCGGTCCGCTTCCGGCGACCTCTGTTCGTCCAGCAACGGACTGGACGCCGCCACCGAGCCCCGCCGGGTATCCGTCGGGTCAACTCCCGCCAGCGGGTGCTCGCCCGACCACGATCATCCCACCGCAATCCAAAGGTGCGGTAGCACAGCAACCAACTGGGCAGGCCGTTCGTCGTCCGAGCACCGCGGTAATCGCGGGAGCGGATGGCGTTCGCCAGGCATCGGCCTTCGATATGCCGGCCGCGAATCTGGATCTGCAGAAGATGCCTTCCGGTCCAGGGGCCGGGCAACCGTTGCCTCCGCCGATCATCTCGGAAGATCTCAGTGGTCCGGGCGCGTTGGTTCCGCCACCGGTCTACACGCCACCCGCAGTGGGTGTTGCTCCGCCAATGGGAAGCCCTCCAGCGATCCCGCAGATTCCGACACCGACACCGACACCGACCAACCCTCCGGTTGTGCCGCAGCCGTCCGCTGAGGTGCCGACCATCCCGGTAGCGACGCCGACACCCAGTGTGCCGACCACACTCCCGCAACTTCCGACGTCGCCGATGCCTGTTAGCGAAGTGGGGAACGTCTCGAACGCACGGCCAATCACGCCATCAACACACGCGATGGCGGGGAAGATGACGCAGACGGTCACGCTCGAAGCGGTCTGCCCCGAGTCCGTGGTGTTCGGTAGCGAGTTTCGGTATGAGCTGATCGTGAAGAACGCTGGCACCGTCGCGGTAGCAAGCGTTCGCGTCGAGGACGAACTGCCGGTCGGGACGAAGTACATCGGCAGCGAGCCAGCAGCAGATCTCAATGCCGATCGCCTTTCCTGGGCGGTTGGCACGCTCGAGGCTGGAGCCGAGAAGCGGATCACGGTGCGAGTGAAGCCAGTCGAAGAGGGAGACCTGAAGAGCCGGGCCACTGTGAGCTACTCGGCCGCAGTCGAGGCGCGAACGAAGGTTACTCGCCCGCGAATCGGGGTTGTCGTCACAGGGCCGGAAGTGGCCAAGGCCGGCGAAGAACCCACGTTCCAGATCAAACTAACCAACACGGGTACCGGGCCAGCCCAGGGGATGGTTCTCCAGGCATTCCTGTCGGAAGGACTGCTCCACCCCGCAGGGACGAAGCTCGAAATCAAGGACATGCCGAGCCTCCCGCCGGGTGAATCGAAGACGATTCCTCTGAAGGTGAGTGCCGCGAAGGCTGGGGCACAGTGGTGCCAGGTTGTGATCGCCGCACAGGGCAGCCAGGACGCGACCGCCAAGGCATCGGTGAATGTTCTGGAGCCGCTACTCCAGGTCACGCAGACCGGCCCGGCGAAGTGCCTCGTCCGTGCTGAACCCGTGTACGAGATTACCCTCACGAACCCGGGAACGGCAGCAACCGACCCGATCACGCTGTACGCGGTGGTCCCCGAGGGGTTCGAGTATGTGCAGGCTAATGATGGAGCCACCTTCAACGGTACGAATCGCGCGGTGATCTGGAAACTCGTGGGGCTGGCTCCGGGCGGTTCCAAGGCGTTCTCACTGAAACTCCGTGCCACGGCCGAATCCGAGGGTCAACTCCGCATCATCGCACAGGCTGTCGCCGACCAACCGGCCCAGGGGATCGCGGCAGCTGGCGGGGTTGCTCGTCCGACGGGTCGCGTTCTCGAAGCCAAGACGGAGACGGGGCTGAAAGCCGAGGGGATCGCGGCCGTCCGGTTCGACGTACTCGATCTTGACGATCCGGTCGAAGTTGGCAAAGAGGCGGTCTACGAAGTGCGAGTGGTCAACCAGGGGACTGGTGCCTGCTCCAACGTGCAACTTGTCGCCGCGATGGCGGAAGGAAGCACCTTCACGGGTTCGAGTGGCCCGACCCAGGTGAAAGCTCAGGGTCAGACACTCGTGTTCGATCCGATCCCGAATCTCGGGGTGAAGGGCGAGGCAGTGTATCGCGTGAAGATTCGGGGAGCCACGGCCGGAGATATCCGGTTCCGCGTGCAACTCACCTGCGACCAGGTTCGTAACCCGGTCGTGAAGGAAGAGAGCACAAGGTTCGTGAAACCCTGATGGAAGAATCGCGGAATGCGGAATTCGGAATGCGGCTTGCAGAATCGAAAGTGGAAGACAGAAAGCGGGGGCTTTCTGCGGAGTCTTCAAACCGCATTCAGATTCCGCGATCCGAGAAGTGGGGTTGAGAGGTTTGGGGGCGTTGCTACATTCCGACGGCTTCGCGACCGGGGCAGATCGCTCAGGCGAGTTGGTTCGGTCGGGGGAAGGAGTCCGTTTCATGGGCGCTGGACGTACGCGGCAAAAAGAGAAGATCATGAGCACCGGCAATTCCATCCACATTCGGTGGATGATACGCCGGGACATGCCTGAAGTAATGCGTGCCGAGAGAGCGAGCTTCGAGTACGCCTGGACGGAAGATGACTTCCTCAGGTGTCTGCGACAGCGAAATTGCATCGGCATGGTGATCGAGCATTCAGACCGAATCGGCGGGTTCATGATTTACGAGTTGCACAAGACTCGACTTCACCTGCTGAACTTCGCGGTGCATCCGAGCGTTCGACGAACCGGGCTGGGGCGATTGATGATCGCCAAGCTCGTGTACAAGCTCACGTCGCACCGGCGGCAGAAGATCACGCTGGCGGTCCGGGAACGGAACCTCGCAGCACAGATGTTCTTCCGCGCTCACGGATTCCGTGCGACCCGGATGCTCCAGAACTACTACGAAGATAGCGGCGAAGACGCCTACCAGATGGAACTGAAGGCACCACCTTACGACCCGTTCGACGGGTTCGGAGTCATCGGGCCAGTCAACCGTATCGCACAGTTCGAAGAAAACTGAGATCGGGAGTCAGGAGTCAGGGATCGGGAGTCGGGAGTCAGGGATCGGGAGTCAGGGATCGGAAGTCAGGTGTCGGAAGTCGGGGATTCAGGAGTCTGACTCCCAATTCCCGAGCCCTGACTCCCGACTCCCGATTCCCGGCTCCCGACTCCTGTAGAAGGGGGGACGGCCGATGAGCGAGGCAGGACGCAAGTGGTGGTGGCGTACTTTGGCCGCAGTGACCTGTGGTGGCGGCACCGTCACCGGTGCCTGGGTGAGCTTCATCCGCCCAGTCGCAGCAGACCAGAACGCGCCGCCCGCTCAGGTGCGCGAGCAGAATGGAGCGGGCCGCCAGTCGGACACCGAGCCATTCGAGCGACCACGCGACACGAGTTTGCTCCCGGTCAATGCCGCGGTTCCGACCACACCGGCCGCCCCGGTGGTGCCAGATTCGCCCGAAATGGGGATGGGGCTGCAACCTCCCGCGAGCTTGCCGCTACCCCCAGCACCCGTCTCGTTACCGCTACCGCCGCCACCGGCGATGCCCGAGATGAAGCCGATCGTTCCGGTCGCTGCGCCATTCCCGCCCAGCGACATTCCCGCATTGCCCTCGCCTTCGGTTCCCGCGTTGCCTGCACTACCCGCGTTGCCGAAGACGCCAAGCGCACCCGCGCCGCTGAAGGTCGAGTCGCCCCCGGTGCCGGTGACGCCAGCGGTTCCCGTGTTGCCCGTTCCCGCACCGGTTCCGAGCCGTCCCTCGGTCCCTGTTGTGCCGGATTTCGGCCCAGAAGTTCCCCCATCCACCGGGGTTACCCCACCACCGCTTCCGGTAAAGGTTGCCGAACCCGCGCTACCTTCCTTGCCAGCAAAGCCTGATTCTGGCTTGCCTGGGAGTAACGCAGGCATTAACGTCAAATCGGATAAGGCGAGTGGGAACACTGGCTCGGCAACTCCGGTCGTGCCCGTTATCCCGCCGCCCACGGCCGTGAAGACACCCGTTGTGCCTGTCGAACCGCCTTCGACGGCACCGAAACTTCCGGCCATCCCGACGACGGCAAAGCCAACCGAGACACCTGGAACCGTTGTTGGTCGTCCGAAGCCGACTGAACCTCCGCTGCCCGAGATCGAGAAGAACTTCTCCCCGATCCCGAGCAACCCACCTGTGCAGACACCTGGAGAGAGCACCATGATCCCTCTGACCCGCTCCGCGGCAGCCGCCGTTCTCGGCGGGATGCTGCTGACGCCAGCAACGCCTGTTAAAGCAGAAGCGCCTGTCGTGCCCATCACGTCGGCACCGGTGGTTCCCGTGATCCCGATTCAGGCCGACGACAAGACCGACGCGGCCGAGTTGAAGAAGCAACTCGAAGAATCGAACCGCAAGCTGACCACAATCCAGGATCAACTCCGGCAACTCACGGAACTGCTCAACGGGAAGAAGGACGAGAAGGGTTTCCCGCTGCCGTCCGACCCCGGTCTGGTTTCGTCGATGAAGGAACTGAAGGACCGCCTCGCACAGATCGAGAAGGATCTCGCGGCGTACAAGTCGCAGACATCGCTGCGGCCCACGACTCCGGCCAATCCGATCGTGGAACCGAAGGCGACCAAGGGAACTGTGCGTGTCGTGAACGAGTACCCCGTGCAGATTTCGATCGTGGTCAACGGTACGTCGTACCGGGTGGCACCATCGAAGGCACTCGATGTGGATGTGCCTGCGGGCGAGTTCTCGTATCAGTTGCTCGAATCGGGTGGCGCTGTGACGAAGAGCACCATCAAGGAAAAGGAAACGGTCACGCTCCGGATCAAGTGACCCAGGAAACCACTCCCGTCGGGTTCGACGGGAGTGGTCGTTTTCATCGCGGACACCTCTCTCGCACCACTCCAGCACTCCGTCCAGCAAACCACACCATCGCTTTCCCAAGACTGGGGAGAGCCTGAAAGTTCAAGCGACTCCAACCGACAACTCGATCCGGGCGAAATACACCCCACGCCCGAACCAATCAATTCAGACCTGCCGTGAAAATGGTTCCACGCGAGATGCACACCCCTCTCTGGAACCATTTTACCTGTCTGGAAGAAAGATTGTCAGCGTAATCGCAACTTACATCAGGAATGATACTTGGCGAAGACTTCGCGCAAGAGATGAATCGATTCCACGCCTGGAAAGTGCCCAGATTAACATGGAAAACCCACGATAGGGCACTTTGACCCGAGCGTAATTCGATTTATGCAATTTCAGGAAATGTGCAGCGTCTTCCGGGAGGACGAGGCTCCGGCCGAGCTGCACCTTTCGGCTCGGCCGGAGTCTCGTCCTCCTCCCAAACCAATCACGCTGCGGATTTCCTGAAACGGCTCTGGGCGCGATGCGAAATCTGCGCAGCAGGTGAGGTTGCGACTTGCGCGATCCTAAGCGTTTGGTTGAGATGACGTTAGGGCATGTCGCATTGCTGCAACTCCGGGTTTCGCATGATTGCGAGCCGAAAACGAATCGCCCTTGACACGGGAAACCTTCGAAAGTGCGATTGACAGCTTGCACTATCGCGGACAGTATATTGGCGTAAGTCTGCCTCTTCTCTGTTCCGGCCCCGCCGTTCCCAAGCGCAAGCTGAAGAACGGTGGGGTTTTTTCATCGGCCTCCCGTCTGAGGTGCCTCCGATGATCCCCGCTCAAACTATTGTTGCCGCGCTGGAAACTGCCGGGTTCACGCATCTCGTGTGGATTCCCGATAGCCACCTGGGAACGTGGGAATCCACGCTGGCTGGCTCAAGGCTGGCCCCGATCCGGGTTACCCGCGAGGGCGAAGCCGTGGCCCTGGCTGCAGGGTTGCTGCTGGGCGGCGCGAAACCGCTCGTGGCCGTACAGTGTACCGGCTTCTTCGAGGCCGGGGACGCGGTGCGAAACGTCGTCCACGATATGAAACTGCCATTGAAGCTGATCGTGGGTGTGCGGAGCTTGCGTGCGAGTCGCGTGGGGAAAACCGCCGACAACTGCCCTCACTTCACAGAGAAACTCGTTACCGCGTGGGAGTTGCCACAAACCGAGTTCGACCCGGCAACCGGTAGCGAGGATGAGTTGCGAACGGCATTGCGAGCCCTGGCCGAAAGCAGCGAGGCCGCCGTGATTTTGTGGGTAGAGTGATCGGCCAGTTGCGAAAAATCGATGAGAGTGACACTTTGGAACCGGGTTTGGGGTTTATTGAGTAGCTTCCCGTCGTCGAATGTCTGAACCGGGGTGATCCACCATGTCGCGTTTCGTTCTCGCAAGTCTCACATTCGCCCTCGGCTGGACCTCACCCGCCTTCGCGCAACCCGCCAAGGGAACGGGGTTTGCCGACAAGCCGACTGCCGAACAGCTCGCGTTCTTCGAGAAGAAGATTCGTCCCGTGCTGGTCGAAAGCTGTTACAACTGCCACTCCGCACAAGCCGAGAAGGTGAAGGGCGAACTCTACCTCGACACCCGCGAGGGCATCCGCAAGGGCGGCGCAACCGGCCCGAGCATTGTCGCCGGGAACCCGGACAGAAGCCCGCTCATCAAGGGGATGCGACACAAGGACCCCGACACCGCGATGCCGCCGAAGGGGAAGTTGCCCGATGCCGTGATCGCCGACTTCGAGGCGTGGGTGAAGATGGGCGCACCCGACCCACGCGAAGGGAAAGCGGTCGTCACGCAGAAGTACGTCGTCGATATCGAGAAGGGCCGCTCGTTCTGGGCGTTCATCGCACCGAAGGCACCCGCAGTGCCCAAGGCTCAGAATCCGCAATTCGCAATCCGCAATGAGATCGACTCGTTCGTTCTTGCTGGTCTGGAGAGAAAGGGGATCAAGCCTGTTGGCGATGCCGACAAGCGCACCCTGCTCCGCCGCGTGTACCTCGACCTCACGGGCCTGCCGCCGACCGCCGAGGAGGTGGAAGCGTTCGTCGCCGACACCGCGGCCAACGCCTTCGAGAAGGTCGTCGATAAGCTCCTCGCCTCGCCACGGTTCGGCGAGCGCTGGGGCCGTCACTGGATGGACATCGCCCGCTACGCGGAGAGCACCGGCAAGGCCGTCAACGTGAACTACCCGCACGCCTGGCGATACCGCGATTACGTCATCGCCGCGTTCAACGCCGACAAGCCTTACGATCAGTTCATCAAGGAGCAACTCGCCGGCGACCTGATGACCGGCGGCGACGCGAAGGCCAAGGCCGAGCGGATCATCGCAACCGGCTTCCTGGCGATTGGGCCGAAGCTGCTGAACGAACGGAACGGCACGCAGTTCGAACTGGACGTGGTCGATGAGCAGATCGACGTGACCACGCAAGCGTTCCTCGGGATCACGGCCGCGTGCGCTCGCTGCCACGATCACAAGTTCGACCCCATTCCGACGAAAGACTACTACGCTCTCGCGGGGATCTTCCGCAGCACCGAAACGTGCTACGGCACCATCCGCCAGGTGCAAAGCCAGCGGCCGTCGCCGACAATCACGCTGCCGAAGGACTCGGGCGTGCCGGTCGTCATCACCGAGAAACTGACAGCCGAGGAACGGACGAAACTCGAGAAGCAAATCGCCGACATCAACAAGGCCGCGGCCGAGAACACCGATGTGGTCCGCCGGATCTTCAGCCAGGCCCAGGTGGCCCAGATCCGCAGCAAGCTCGACTCATACGACGCCGACGGCAACCCGAAACTCCAGGCGATGGGCGTGCGTGACAAGCCTGCCGGTCGCCGACCGATCGGTAAGTTCGGGCCGGGTGGCTTCGGTCCGAAGGGTGGGTTCGGTGGCTTCGGTGGCTCAGCCACGATCGACGACAGCCCGATCTACGTTCGCGGTGAGCCGGATCAACCAACCGCCGAGAAGGTCGCTCGCGGCACGCTTCAGGTGATGTCGAAGGCTCCGCTCAAGATCAAAGAAGGCAGCGGTCGGCTCGAACTCGCGGAGTGGATCGCGAGCAAGGACAACCCTCTGACGGCTCGCGTCATGGCGAACCGCGTGTGGATGCACCTGTTCGGTCGCGGGATCGTTCCGACCGCCGACAACTTCGGTGCCGCCGGCGTGCCGCCGACGAACCCGGAACTGCTCGATCACCTCGCACTCAACTTCATGCACAACGGCTGGAGCGTGAAGAAACTCATCAAGCAAGTGGTGATGAGCCACGCCTACCAGCTTGACTCAAAGTTCGACAAGGCCGCGTTTGAACTCGACCCCGACAACAACCTGATCTGGCGCATGTCGCCACGCCGGCTCGACGCCGAGAGCCTTCGCGACTCGATGCTCGCGGTTAGCGGGCAACTTGACACAACTCCGCCGGTTGGCTCGGTCGTTGCGAAGGCAGGCGAGGGCCAGGCGATGGGCTTCGGCCCGCTGTCCCGAGGGGGTGTGGCACAGGCCATCAACGATCCCCGGAACACTCAGCGATCCGTCTTCCTGCCGATCATCCGCGACAACCTGCCGGAAGCGCTCGCCCTGTTCGACGCCCCGGACCCGAGCCTCATCGCGGCCGATCGCCCCACAACCACGGTCCCCTCGCAAGGGCTGTTCATCCTGAACAACCCGTTCGTGATCCGTTCATCCGAAGCGGTCGCCGACAAGCTCTTGAAATCCACGACGACCGACACCGAACGGATTCGCGCCGCGTACCTCACCTTCTACGGCCGCGCACCCGGCGAGAAGGAACTGACGACTGCCGAGGGCTTCCTCAAGGGATTCAAGGCGCAACTCGCAAAGGACCGCGTCCCCGCGACACGCCAGGAACGCAGACATGGGCCGCGTTCTGCCAGGCGCTGTTTGCGAGCGCGGAGTTCCAATATCGGCGGTAAGGATCCGTCGGTGCCCAATACCGCGAAGGAGTTCGCAGTAGATCCGATGCGGAGATCATCAGTAAATGGAGCGGAGCGCTGCAAGAACTGGAAGAAACCTCGTACTGGTTTGAGTTACTTGCAGAGGGTGATGTCGTTCCCGCGAATTTGTTAGCCGACTTGATGCGGGAGTGCGACGAACTGACCGCGATTCTCACAACCTGTGTCAAAAACGTGAAAGCGAGAAAACATGTCTGATTCATCCTTCATCCTTCATCCTTCATCCTTCCAAGTGAACCGTCGGCAGCTGTTGCAATCCACCTCGTCCGGGTTCGGTTACCTCGCGTTCGCGGCGATGGCTCAGGAGCAGTCGGCGCGTGCCGCTGCCGTTGAAGCCAACCCGCTCGTGCCCAAGAAGCCGCACTTCCCAGCGAAGGCCAAGCGCGTCATCTTCCTGTGCATGGACGGTGCCCCGAGCCACGTCGATACGTTCGACTACAAGCCAAAGCTCAACGCCGACGACGGCAAGGCCGCTCCAGCGCGACGCGGGGGCGGGTTCGGCGGCGGCAAGCTGATGGGGTCGCCCTTCAAGTTCGAGAAGCGCGGCGACAGCGGCCTGTGGATCAGCGAACTGTTCCCCGAAGTGGCGAAACACGCCGACAAGCTCTGTCTGCTCAACGGCATGCACACCGACTTGCCGAACCACCCGCAAGCGTTCATCCAGATGCACTGCGGCATCTTCCAGTCGCCACGGCCCAGCCTCGGCGCGTGGACGCTGTACGGCCTCGGCACCGAGAACGCGAACCTGCCCGGGTTCATCACGCTCAGCCCACCGCAGAACAACGGTGGCCCGGTGAACTACGGCGCGTCGTTCCTTCCCGCGATGTATCAGGGGACGAAGATCGGCCGTGGCGGGTTCGGCGGTGGTGGTCAGCAGGTGAGCAACCTGAAGAATCCCAAGCTCACGATGGACGCACAGCGCGAGCAACTCGACTTCGTGCAATCGCTGAACCAGAACGCGCTCGAAGCGGTTGGCACGAACCCCGAGATCGAAGGGTTGATCTCGTCGTATGAGCTGGCGTTCCGGATGCAGGGCGAGTTGCCAAAGCTCCTCGACACGAGCAAGGAATCGGCCGCGACGCTGAAACTCTACGGTATCGAAGGCGGTGCTCGCCCAGGCGGTGGCGGTGGGTTCGGGCCACGGGGCGGCGGTGCGGGTGGGTTCGGCCAGCAGTGTTTGCTCGCCCGCCGACTCGTCGAAGCGGGCGTGCGGTTCGTCGAAGTCACGATGCCGGGCTGGGACCACCATCGCAACCTCAAGGACGCGCTCACCAATAGTTGCACCGCGATCGACAAGCCAATCGCCGGGCTGCTCGCGGACCTGGAGCAGAAGGACATGCTCAAGGACACGCTCGTGATCTGGGGTGGCGAGTTCGGCCGCACGCCGTCGGGTCAGGGCGATGGTCGCGACCACAACGCCAAGGGCTACACGATGTGGATGGCTGGCGGCGGCGTGAAGGGTGGTTTCACCCACGGCAAGACCGACGACTATGGCTTCGAGGCGGTGGAAGGGAAGACACACGTCCACGACTGGCACGCAACCATTCTGCACCTGCTCGGTTTCGATCACGAGAAACTCGTGTACAAGCACGCCGGCCGCGAGATGCGCCTGACCGAAACGAAGGGGCACGTCGTCAAGGAAATCGTGGCATGACGCGTGTTTAGCCGCGACGCGGAGTCTTTCGGAGCGGAGCGCTCCACGCACGCGAGCGCTCCGCTCCGAAGACTCCGCGTCGCGGCTAAACGTGAAACTGATGTGTCATCTCGCGGGTATCATCTCCTAACTCGCCCCTCCGCTCACGGAACCCGACCCATGCGTCTGATCGCTCTCGCTTTCACCTTGGCCCTCGGAATGAGCGCCATCGCGCAGGAACCCGTCAAAAAGAACCCGTTCCGCGATGGCTCCGGCAAAGGCACGCCCGACCCCGATGTTGGCAAGGCATCACCGCCAGTCACGAATTCCGACCCCGTGAAGAACGCCCCTAAGGTACTGCGAGCACCCGAGGCAGGCGTCGGCAAGCTCATCCCCGAGGTCGCGTTCACCGACCTCGCGGGGAAGGCCGGCAAGCTCTCCGACTTCAAGAGCGCGAAGTTCACCGTGGTCGCGTTCACCAACACGACCTGCCCGCTCTGCAAGAAGTACGTTCCGGTGCTCGCGCGACTGGAGAAGGAGTACGCGGCCAAGGGTGTCGCGTTCCTGTTCGTGAACCCCACCGCGACCGACAAGCCGGATGGCTCCGCGTTCACCGGGCGATACGTTCACGACATTAGCGGCAAACTCACGGCAGCATTGAACGCCACTTCGACCACGGAAGTGATCGTGCTCGACGCCGCCCGCACGGTTGTGTATCGCGGGGCCGTCGATGACCAGTATGGCCTCGGGTACTCACTCGACGCGGCCCGCAGCAACCACCTCGCGGCGGCACTCGATGCTGTGCTCGTCGGGAAGTCGCCGGTGATTGCCGCAACCACTGCCCCCGGGTGTGCGCTCGAACCCGACGCAACGAAGGCCACGCCGGTTGCGTTGACGTACCACGCTCGCATTGAACGGATCGTGCAGGCGAACTGCGTCGAGTGCCACCGCGTTGGCGGTGTGGGGCCGTTCTCGCTGGACACCTACGACGATGTGGTCGCACACAAGGGTGCCATCAAGAAAGTGGTCGATAACGGCACCATGCCGCCGTGGTTCGCGGTTCACGCCAAGACCGACCGTTCCCCATTCGCGAACGATCGCAGTCTGACCGATGCCGACAAACGCGACCTGCTCGCGTTCCTGTCCGGCGACATGAAGAAGGGCGACCTGGCCGACGCACCGCTGCCCCGCAAGTACGAGTCGGGCTGGCTCATCGGCAAACCCGATGCCACGTTCCAGCTACCCAGGCCGGTGGCGATCAAGGCCGAGGGCGTGATGGCCTACCAGACGATTCGCGTCGAAACCGACTTCGACGAAGACCGCTGGGTGCAGGCACTCGAAGTGCAACCCACGGCTCGCGAAGTCACGCACCACGTGCTGGTGTTCGCCGTCCCCAAGGGCGCTCGCCTCGGTGGCGAAGCGGCCGGGTTCTTCGCCGTGTACGTCCCGGGGAACAACTCGCTGATCTACCCCGAAGGTTACGCGAAGAAGTTGCCCAAGGGCGCGACACTGCACTTCCAGATGCACTACACGCCGAACGGCAAGGCAACGACCGACCAGACGAAGATCGGCCTCGTGTTTGCGAAGCAGGCACCGCGGCACGAGATTCAGGTCGCAGGGATCTCGAACCACCGTTTCGAGATCCCACCGGGCGACGGCAACCATGAGGTCACGGCCCGAATTCCGGTTCCGTTCGATGCGAAAGTGCTCGCACTTTTCCCGCACGCACACCTTCGCGGCAAGGCCGCAAAGTATGAGCTGAAGACTCCGGACGGCAAGACTTCGACGATCCTTGATGTGCCTCACTACGACTTCAACTGGCAACTCCAGTATCGCTTCACCGATCCGCTGACGGCCCCGCGTGGAAGTTCACTCATCTACACCGCGTGGTACGACAACAGCGACAAGAACCCCGCTAACCCCGACCCGAAGAAGAAGGTTCGCTGGGGTCCACAGACGTACGAGGAGATGCACCTCGGATATGTCGAGTACGTGATCGACCGCAAGTGAGCAATGAGTTTGGCGAGCGACGGGGTTCATCTGGATGAACCCCGTCGCTCGCTTTTGCGCCAGTGCATTTCGCAAACGCCGATCTCTTCGCACTTCAAATTCCGCCTTCATTTCAAGGACGCCCGTACGCGCTGGATGGTAGGGCGCAGCAATTCAACCTTCATCAAGACTTCACGCATTGGAAGTGGCAAAGACTGGTGGGTCTGGATAGCCTTTTAGGATTAGTACCTTCCTGCCGGGAACTCTCAGTAGTAGAGTCCTCTCCCCCCTGGCACGGCTACGGATGTATGTCCGTTTGTCACTCACTAATCTGCACCACGCTTTTTTCTTCCCTGTATCGTTCCATCACACCGAGGTCTTCGCCCATGGGTTGGTCATCCTGGTATTCGCTTCTTCTCGAGAACTCGCAAACCCTGAGCAACAAGACTCGCAAGGATCGCCGGAGGAACAAGGCTTGCCGTCTGCGTTTTGAGGAACTCGAAGCCCGCGAAGTGCCTGCCGCAATCAGCCTGACTACGTTGGGGACGGCTTACACTCAGAATTTCGACACGCTGTCGAACACCGCTGGTTCCACGACCAACAACCTGACAATCAACGGCTGGCAACTGACTGAGTCGGGGGGAGGTGCCCGCGATAACGAACAGTATGGGGTCGATACCGGGGGCAGCACCACCGGCGACATGTACAGTTATGGTGCGGCGGGGAACACGGAACGAGCACTCGGAGGACTCCAATCGGGAACGCTGATCCCGGTGTTCGGGGCTGAGTTCGTGAACAACAGCGGCGCAACCATCACGAGCCTGGACATCGCCTACACCGGCGAGCAATGGCGAATCGGGAACACCGCGGCAGCTCGCGACGACCGCATCGACTTTCAGATCAGCACCGATGCCACCAGCCTCGTGGTCGGCACTTACGTCGATGCCAACGCGCTCGACTTCACGAACCCCATCAAGACAGCAGCCACCGTGGGGGCGCTGGACGGCAACTCGGCCGCGAATCGAACCGCGATCACGTCATCCATCATGAGTCTCAGCATTCCCAACGGTGCGACGTTCTGGATCCGCTGGAACGACCTCAACGCATCCGGTGCGGACGACGGGCTGTCGATTGATGACTTCTCGCTAACTCCCCAGGGTGCTGCGGCACAGCCACCCGTAGCGAACGATGACACGGGTGCGGCACTGACTGAGGACGGCGCGGATGGCACGGTGAACGTACTCACCAACGACACCGATCCAGACGGGAATCCGACGGCTCCGGTGAACGGCGGTGGGCAGTTCGTTGTGGATCTCGATACGGGCACGGCAGGAGTTCAGCCGACCTTCACCGATGCGCAGGGCGTGTGGTCTCTCGATACCACGACTGGCATCGTGACGTTCAACCCGGCCAACAATTACAACGGCACTGCGGTCATCACCTATAGCCTGACCGATCCCACAGGGCTTCCAGACACCGCAACCATCACGTTTGTCGTGGGACCGGCTGCCGATGCTCCCGTGGCGAACGATGACACGGGTGCGGCGCTCACCGAGGATGGCGCAGATGGCACAGTGAATGTACTCACCAACGACACCGATCCTGATGGGAACCCGACGGCTCCGGTGAACGGCGGTGGGCAGTTCGTTGTGGATCTCGATACGGGCACGGCAGGGGTGCAAACAACCTTCACAGACGCGCAGGGCGTGTGGACTCTCGACACTGCAACTGGCATTGTCACGTTCAACCCGGCCAACAATTACAACGGCACTGCGGTCATCACCTATAGCCTGACGGATCCCACGGCGCTTTCAGACACCGCAACCATCACGTTTGTTGTGGGTCCAGCTGCCGATGCTCCTGTGGCAAACGACGACACGGGTGCGGCACTCACCGAGAATGGCGCGGATGGCACGGTGAACGTTCTCACCAACGACACCGATCCTGACGGGAATCCGACGGCTCCGGTGAACGGTGGTGGCCAGTTCGTCGTGGACCTCGATACGGGCACGGCAGGGGTTCAGGATACCTTCACAGACGCGCAGGGCGTGTGGACTCTCGACACCGCGACTGGCATTGTGACGTTTAACCCCGCGAACAATTACAACGGCACCGCGGTCATCACCTATAGCTTGACGGATCCCACGGCTCTGTCCGATACCGCAACTATCACGTTTGTCGTAAACCCGGTTGCCGATCCCCCCGTGGCGAACGACGACACGGGTGCGACGCTCACCGAGGATGGCGCGGATGGCACGGTGAACGTGTTGACCAACGACACGGACCCGGACGGGAATCCCACAGCGCCAATCAATGGCGGTGGGCAGTTCTCGGTGGACCTCGATACGGGCACGGCGGGGGTTCAGCCGACCTTCACAGACGCGCAGGGCGTGTGGACTCTCGACATCGCGACTGGCGTTGTGACGTTCAACCCGGCCAACAATTACAACGGCACCGCGGTCATCACCTATAGCTTGACGGATCCCACGGCGCTGTCAGACACCGCAACCATCACGTTTGTCGTGAATCCAGCTGCCGATGCTCCTGTGGCGAACGACGACACGGGTGCGGCGCTGACCGAGGACGGCGCGGATGGCACGGTGAACGTACTCACCAACGACACCGATCCAGATGGGAACCCGACGGCTCCGGTGAACGGCGGTGGCCAGTTTGTTGTGGACCTCGATACGGTCACGGCGGGGGTTCAGCCGACCTTCACCGACACGCAGGGCGTGTGGACTCTCGACACCGCGACAGGGATTGTGACGTTCAACCCGGCCAACAATTTCAGCGGCACCGCAGTCATCACCTATAGCCTGACGGACCCCACGGGGCTTTCCGATACCGCAACCATCACGTTCCCGGTCACGGCTGTGAACGACGTTCCCGTCGCACTGGCCAGCAGTGTGACCACGGACCTCAACACCCCGTTCACGTTCGCGGTGTCCGACTTCCTGTTCTCGGATGCCGAGAGTAACGGTCTGGTCTCGATCACGGTCAGCGGCTTGACGCTTGCGACCGGCGATACGTTGACAGTCAATCAGGGCGCGGGTGCGGTGCCAGTGACGAACGGAATGACCATCACGGCCGCACAGATCTCGACGCTCATCTACACGCCAGCAACGGGTGCCGTCGGATCCCCTCGCAGCACTTTCATGTTCACGGTGAATGATGCCGGACTGGGAACAGTTGCAGCCACGATGTCGATCAACGTCGTTTCGGAGGCACGGATCACGAACGTTACGTCCACAACGGCTAATGGCTATTACAACGCCGGGGATCAAATCGTCATCACGGTCACATTCAATGAAATCGTGACTGTCACTGGCACACCGCAATTGACGCTTGAGACCGGAGCGACCGACGCTGTTGTGAACTACACCAGTGGCAGTGGCACCAACACGTTGACCTTCACGTATACGGTTGCGCCCGGTCAAAACAGTGCCGATCTGGATTACGTCGGCACGGCAAGCTTGACCCTGAACGGTGGAACCATCAAGGACGCATTGACCGCCAATGCGATCCTGACTCTTCCTATACCTGGGGCAACGGGGTCGCTCGGGAACAACAAGGCGATCGTGATCGATACGAACGCACCCACGGTGAGTATCAGTGCCCCGTCGGCCTCGGTCACGGCAACCAACTCGGTCACGTACACGATCACGTATTCGGATGCCAACTTCGACGCGAGCACGCTGACGGCCGCGAACATCACGCTGAACGCAACCGGAACCGCAACGGGAACGATCAGCGTGTCTGGCACTGGTACAACCCGAACCGTGACCATCAGCAACATCACGGGCAATGGAACGCTGGGCATCTCACTCTTGGCAGGCACCGCGATCGATCTTGCGGGCAACCTGGCTCCTGCCGTCGGGCCTAGCAGCGCATTCACGGTTGATAACAGTGGCCCCACGGTCACGATCAGCAACCCATCCGCGTCGATCACGAACGGGGCAGCCGTCACGTACACGGTCACGTACACGGATGCCAACTTCGCGTCGAGCACACTGTCGATTGCGAATATCACGTTGAACGCAACCGGGTCCGCGACGGGAACGGTCAGTGTTTCCGGCACGGGTAACACGCGAACCGTGACCATCAGCAACATCACGGGCAGCGGCACGCTGGGGATCTCGATTGCCGCGGGAACCGCAAGCGACACTCTTGGCAACCTGGCACTCGCGGCCGGGCCAAGCGCGCAATTCGCGGTCCGACCTCCCTCGATTTCCGCTGTGGGTGGAGCGAACGGTGTGGTTCGCGTGGTGAGTAACGCGACGGGCGCTGTCCTCTCGACGTTCCGCCCACTGGATTTCTCGCCTGATGGAACCCCGTACACGGGATTGGTTCAGGTTGCTCTCGGTGATCTGAACGGCGACGGGGTGACCGATGTGTTCGTCGCGGCGGCGAATCCTCTTGGCGTCGATGGACTCGACTTCACGAAGGCGGGCAAGGTCTTCGTCTACGACGGAAGCTCGCTGGTTCCGGGTGCCACCCCCACTGTCATCCACACGTTCACCCCGTTCGCCACTTCTCGCGGCCCGACCGGATTCCCCGGTGCGTACATCAACGGATTGAACATCGCGACGGGCGACATCGACGGCGACGGGAAAGTCGATCTGATCGCGGGGACTCGCGGCGGTTCCGACACGGCCGGCAAGATTGAATACGGCCGACTCGTGGTGGTGAACGCGGGAGACCGGGCCGATGGGCTCGCCGATACGATCATCGGGCAGATCATTTCGCCCTTTGGCGTGGAGTATCAGAAGGGCATTGTTGTCGCGGCCGGGAACCTGGATGGCGTGGTTGGAGATGAAATCGCCGTGACACGCGGCGGCCCTGTCGCGGACTCGAACCCCAACAAGAGCATCAAGCTCAAGGCGTTCAAGTTCAGCGGTTCGGTCCTGCGAGAACTTGATCTCAACGGTGCGACGCCCGGTGCGTTCGCACCATTCCCCTCGATCGTGCGTGATGGCCGACTGGCGTTCGTGGACGCCGATGGGAACGGCAAGGACGAGCTGGTCTTCTCGGCACTCGACCCAGCTTCTTCGCAGGTTCGGATTGCCGCGTACACCGTGAACACGGCCACGGGGCTGGCAACGCCGGTCAGCCCTGGCGGAAGCTACCTGACTGGCACGAACGTCGTCGATCACGCCATTGCTCGGTCCGACCGAGATTCCAATGGGTTCGAGGAACTGACCCTGCTCACCCAGAGCGCGAACTCGGGAATCCAGTTCCTGAATCCGATGACGGGGGCAATCCTGCCGGGGGGATTCAGCCTGACGCTCATCAACGGCGGTGTCACGATCGATGGGATCTGAGATCTATCGGTTAGGCTGCAGAAGAACTGAGCCGCTGCGGTGAAGGACATTCGCCGCTTGCGGTGTTGCGATCCCAAACTCGCGACACCACAAGTGGCGAACCCGCCACGACCACAGACGCCAGCGCACTTGCCGCCGCGATGACTCCAACTCTTTCGTTGCTCCAGTTCGATGTATCCATCCAGGAAAGCAAGGCCGCATCGAACGTGGCCATTGCGAGCAGCATCACGCCCAGAATGCAGGCCCGCGACTGAGCCCACCGTCGAGGGTCACTCACGGCGACCAACAATCCGCTGGCGAGCACGGCCGTGTGCTGCCCGGTATACGACGGGTAGTTGAGATACACGAACGTCCAGTTCCAGACTGTATAAGCAATGATCCAGCAGGGTGTGGTTCCGTAGTGGAGATCTCGAATACGACTCGTCGAATCGATCCGTGTGGCATTTGCACTGTAGGGCAGCACCGCGATGAGCCCAATCCCCGCGATTGCATTGAGCCCGTGCGCCAGCCCGTGTTCCATCAGGTCGAGGGCGGTCGCCTCGATGATGTTCCCCGCGAGCAACAACGGAACGCCGAGGCGTCCCCAGGGGCTATCACCGAGCGACGTGAAGCGGACCCCAGCACCCCAAAACACGCAAAAGCAAACGCTGTAGATCTTGAGCCAGACGAACGGGTCGAAATCGTTGGTCTGCACCCAGTAATGCGTGAGCGCGATCGGCACCAACACGAACAGTGTCCACAGCGTCCACTTGCCAGCACGCCGCAGAAGTTCGTGCACCACGTACAGAATTGCAGTCAACGCAAGCACTTTGAGGGCGACGTCCATGGGGTTACTCCACAGCGAATTAGCATTCGGTGCAGACCGTCTCCGTGGGCGGCAACGTGCCACCTGGGAAGGGCGATCGGGGATGAATCAGGTCAGGGAACGCGAGTTGACGTGATCGGTCATCAGCTTGGGGCGGATGGCAGTTCGTTCGCGTCTACCATCCCAGCGGACGGCAACGCGAAACCTTTCAGGGATGCTTCATGAATTTCTCCGCGTATGTGGGCCGTGCGGAACACTATCGTCACCCGACGCGTTCCCACGTCTGGCGGAGTAAAACCGTCGGTGCGGGGTTGCCCCGGAATTGCCAGTTCCACGATTCACTGCCAAGCATGCATTGCAGCATTCGTTTGGTATGGAGTGGTCGGCGGACCAAGGCGGGAATCGCTGCCATCCCGATTCGCGGCAACCTCCACGAACGAAGCTTTCGCCGGACGGATTGCAGGCACGCTTCGGACGTGAGTCGGTAGTCTTCGGTGCCGTCCTCCTCGTGAACGAGTCGAAAGTAGCCCTCCGCGCAGTGAGCCAGTTGGCCGGCCACCGGATACCAGCCACCGTAAGAGTGGTTCAAGCGCGACCAGTGGAACTCGGGGGACCCCCACGCGAACGCAGACGGCGGCTTCAACCAGTCGCTCGGGTTCGGACGCTTGCGGAAGTGAATTGCCGTTGTGACGAACCTCGCCCCGTGAACCTCAGGCTTGAGCAATCTCCGTACGGTGCTGAACAGGTGCCGGTAGATCGCGTCGTCGCGCCCAGCAACAGCGTCGGTGGCTTGGGCGAAGTGTTCGAGGGAGCCGTTTGCGATGACGGCATCGAACTGCCCATTCCACTGCGGGCCGAGGTGTTTGTAGTTCTGCAGGCGGACGTTTAACCCGGCCTTGGTGTTCCGGCGCACCTGTTCCGGCGACACGGTGATGCCCCATCCGTTCGCACCACGAGCATGTGCTGCCTTCAGTACGCGGCCGTACCCGCACCCAATGTCGAGCAATCGGCTCTGGAACCGAACGGCGGCGCGGTCGAGGAGCACTTCCGCCTGCCGGGCCTGCGCGGCCTCGAATGATCGGTTGGGGTCGCCGTCGTAAATGCCATCGGTGAGGTCGGTGAACCCCAGGGCGGGGAAGAACGAATCGTACACGGAGTAGCACGCGACGACGGTTTCGGCGGTCGGATCGGCGCCGACGCTCGCATTGGTTTGGCGTGTGGACTGAGCAGTAGTCATCGGAGCATTCCTTTGGGATTGGCAATGCGCGGACCGTCTCCGGGGGCGGCAACGAGCCACCTGGGAAGGGCGATCGGGGATGAATCAGGTCAGGGAACGCGAGTTGACGTGATCGGTCATCGGCCAGGGCCGGATGGCAGTTCGCTCGCGTCTACCATCCCAGCGGACGGCAACGCGAAACCTTTCAGGGATGCTTCAGGAATGTGCGAGATGGATTGCGCTTTGCAAAGCTGCAGGCGGGAAGTCAGGACGGCGAGCGGGCTTCGTGATTGAACGCGCGGATGCGGAACCCCACCCACACCATGAACATGATCTGTGGTGTGGCGTAGACGGTGGGCCAGAATTTGATGGGTACGAGTGGCATCAATGCTGCGATGAGCAGGAACAAGGATCCAAGCACGTAGTAGCGACCCCAGTGGATTGCTCCCTGAGCGAAGATGCCCAAACCAACCACGGCCATCAGCGGAGGATAGAGCGTAAGGAGGTATCCACCCTGCCCCCCGATGCACGCTGGGATTAGCGCAAGACCCGCCAGCATCATGCCGATATGCTGAGCGGTGCCCACTCGTTCGATCCGGTTGAGTTTTCGGTTCTGTAGGATCCCGAACCACCAGATCACCACCACCCAGCCACCGAAATATACTCCCCAGCCCAGATAGGCGATCCACTCCGGGCTTGCCGTCAGAACGGCAACCTGAATCGTCATCTGCGCAATGATGTGCGAAACGGTACCCCAGAAGAACCCAGGCCCACTCGCCATGTCCGGAGCCTCGACACGACGGCCGATCACCCGTTTGAGATCCGTCGCCCATCCGCGGTTGGACGCATCAATCTGCGGTTCGTCGTTCAGGAAGCGGTCGAGTGCATCCGCGAGTGCCTGGGCGGAGAGGTAACGATCCTCGGGGCGTTTCTCCAGGCACTTCGCACAGATCGCCTCCAGATCGGCCGGTACGTCGGGGCGGAACCGGCTGACCGGCGGCGCTGTCTCCATATCATCCGTCAAGCGATGCAGGATGCTCGCGATGTCCGACCCACCGTATGGAACACCGCCCGTTAGCAACTCGAACAGGACCATCCCAAGGGCATGGACATCGACGGCCGTGGAGAGTTGTTTGTCGCCACGAGCTTGCTCCGGAGCCATGTACGCGACAGTCCCGGCGATGCCGGCCGAGGTGGTTGCCGACACATCCAGACGACGAGCCAGGCCGAAATCCGCGACATGTGGCCGACCTTTATCGTCAAGCAGGACGTTCCCGGGTTTCAGGTCGCGGTGAATGAACCCGCGCTGGTGAGCGTGATGCACACCAAGTGCGATATCCCGGATCAGCTTCGAGGCTTGCTTCGGTGCCAGGCGGCAATCTGGTCCGAGGTTCTTGAGCCACGCCGCAAGGCTCCCACCCGTCATCAGTGGCATCACCAGATACGGAACGCCATCGACTTCGCCAAAGGAATGGACTGGAACGATGTTCGGGTGATGAAGCGATGCGACCAGTTCCGCCTCGAAACTGAACCGGGCCAGTTCTCCCGCAGAGAGAGCTTCCCCGGAGCGGAGCAACTTCACCGCGACTTCGCGCTTCAGTGTTGTGTCGATCGCACGATAGACCACGCCCATTCCGCCGACGCCGATTTCGTCCTTCAACTCGAATCCACCAAGGCTTGTCCCATTCCAATCCCGTGAATGTCGCCGAGCTGGCAGCAAAGCTGGGATGCGATGCCCGCCGTCCAGGAAGTTATCGATCCCTATTGCGTGTTCGGGGTGGCGTGCGAGCCAGAGGGCCAGGGGCTTCCAGTCTCCGGAGTCCTGAGCTTTCAGCAGCAGAAGGATACCCTCGTCGAAACCGTGTGGTTGCGTTTCGTTCGAGAACGGGACCGAGGACATGGGCGAGCCTCATGAAATGGCAAAACCTGTCGGGGCCAGCGTTACCTGTCCGTATGCGGGGCAAAGCTTCTGGCCTTTGCCACAGACCAATACCACATCACCACGGCAGTAGCCACGCCATAGATGAGTGGCGATGACTCAGGCCACCAGGCCAGCACTGGCGCGAGGGCCATCATGCCAGCACCAACCGGGAAGAACCGACTCCAGTTGGTCGAGCCCAGTGTGAATAGACCCAGTCCCGTGGCAGCGGCCAGCGCCGGGTACATCGCCAGTACGGACCGGGCCGAGGTGGACTGCCACAGTGGAGCGTAGGCCGCCGTCAGAGCGAACAACAACATGATTTTCCCGCTCGCGATAATCAGCGAGTGCCGCTCGGTCACGGGAAGCTGACGGAACTTGCGAAGCATGTACCACCAGAGCACGACCCCCAGACCCGCACCGCATGTTAAGTTCGCCACCCACACCCACACGGCCGATGCATCGTTCTGAACGATCCCGTAAATCGCCGCGTTCGTGGCGAGGACGAAGGCTCCGAACCATACGGTCACCGGCCATGAGTACTGCATGTTGGGTTCTGGGTGGGTTCGCGATATCTGGCGTAACCAGTCCCAGAATCCGACCGGGCGTGCGAGGGGGAGTTCGCCATTCAAGAATCGTGTCAGGTCCTCGGCAAGTTCGTCGGCCGAGCGATAACGATCCTCGGGTAACTTCTCCAGGCACTTCAGACAAATCGCTTCGAGATCCGCAGGCACATCGGGCCGGTACTGTCGGATCGACGGAGCATGCACGGCGGGGTCGTTCAATTTCTGGAGGATGCTGGCGATGTCCGTTCCACCGTAGGGGAGATTGCCGGTGAGCAACTCGAACAGGATGACGCCGAGCGCGTGGACATCGACGGCGGTCGTGAGTTGTTTGTCGCCGCGAGCTTGCTCTGGTGCCATGTAGGCGACGGTGCCAGCGATCCCCGCGGAACTCGCCTCGCTCACATCGACCCGGCGAGCCAAGCCAAAGTCGGCGACGTGGGGTGTATGGCTTTCGTCGAGGAGGATGTTCCCGGGCTTGAGGTCGCGGTGAATCAACCCGCGCTGGTGGGCATGGTGAACGCCCAGTGCAATATCCCGCACGATCTTCGCGACTTCCTTCTCAGGCAAGCGGCGGTCCGGGCCAAGGGTGTTCAGCCGTGTTGCCAGACTGCCGCCCGTCATCAAGGGCATCACGAGGTACGGGGCACCGTCGGCCTCCCCGGACGAGAAAACGCGAACCACGTTCGGGTGATCGAACGACGCGACCACCTCGGCCTCGAAGCGAAAGCGAGCCAGGTCGTGAGCCGACATCGCACTGCCGGTTCGCAGCAGTTTCACCGCCACATCGCGCTTGAGAACGGGGTCGAACGCACGGTAGACCACCCCCATCCCGCCATGGCCAATCTCTTCACGCAACTCCAGACCACCAATCAGCGATCCGGAGTGAACCGGGGACAATCGCGGTGGGGAAATATCCTTACCAATGAGGTGGGCATCCTTGATGTATCGTGCAAAATCGTGTGCCAGCTCGGGATGCTTGGCAAGCCAGGTCATCAACGGCGGCCACTCGTCGTAGTCCTTCGCGCGGTCGTATAGACGAAGACCTTCGCTCAGTGGGTCGTCCCCAGTTTCGTTCGAGAATGGATCGGAAAGCGTCATGGGCGAGATCTCTGTCTCAGGAGCGAAAAGCGATTAGTTGCGATCATCGGCACGTGCGTTGAAGATCACGGCCTTGGCGTAGGACCAGTACCACATCACCGCGGCAATCGTCACGCCGAAGATCAGCGGCGAGGCGTAGGGCCGCCACATCATCACCAGCGCGAGTGCCATCACTCCGAACCCGATTGGGAAGAACCGGCTCCAGTTCGTCGAACCCAGTGTGAACAGACCCAAACCACTGGTCACAGTCAGCGCTGGATACATTCCGAGCGCGTTCTCTGCCGTATCATCGAACTCAAATGGGGAATACGTGGCGGTGAGGACGAGATACGCCATGATGTTCCCCATCGCGATGATGAGCGAGTGCCGCTCGGTGATATGGAGCTGGCGAAATCGACTGAGCATGTACCACCACAGAACCACGGCCATCGCCACGGCGCAGACGAGGTGCGCTACCCAGATCCAGATGCTCGGCATGTCGTTCTGAATGACTCCGAAGATCATGGTGTTGGAGATCAACACGAACCAGCCGAACCAGAGTGTCACCGGCCAGGAGTAATCCGGGTGAGGCTCGGGACGGATGCGCGACACCTGACGGAGCCAGTCCCAGAAGCCGGGCAACTGAGCCGAGACCGCTTCGCCTCTCAGGAAACTGCTGAGGTCGTCGGCCAGGGCCTGTGCCGACTGGTAGCGCTTGGTCGGGTCCTTCTCCAGGCACTTTTGGCAAATCGCTTCCAGTTCCGATGAGACTTCTTTCCGGAATTGCCGAGCAGGGGGCGCCTGCACCGTAGGATCGGTCAGTTTGCGGAAGATGCTGCCGATGTCGCCACCGTAGGGCAACTCTCCAGTGACCAGTTGAAAGAGCATGACACCGAGTGCGTGAATATCCACGGCGGTGGTGAGGTGCTTTTCACCGAGAGCCTGTTCCGGAGCCATGTACATCGGAGTGCCGGCTTCCGAGGTCGCGATGGCGTCGGCGGGTCGTGCCAGCCCGAAATCCGCGACATGCGGCCTGCGAAGCTCGTCGAGCAGAATGTTCGCGGGTTTCAAGTCGCGGTGGATCAGACCGTGCTGATGCGCGTGGTGAACGCCCAGCGCGATATCTCGCATGGTCTCCGCGGCAACTCGCTCATCGAACCGGCGATCCGGGCCGAGGCTCTTGAGCCAGGTCGAGAGGCTCCCGCCCGTCATCAAAGGCATCACCAGGAACGGTTCCCCACCCGGCGTCTCGTCGAAGGAAAGAACACGGACGATGTTCGGGTGATCGAGTGATGCCACCAGTGCGGCCTCAAACTCGAATCGAGCCAGTTCCGTGGAGGACATCTCGTCCCCCGTGCGAACCATCTTCACCGCCACGTCACGCTTCAAGACAGCATCGGTCGCACGATACACCACGCCCATCGCACCGCGGCCGATCTCTTCCTTCAGTTCCAGGCCACCAACGATGGAACCCGTTCGTTGCGGCGCCGGACGGAGCGTGTTGACGAGTTCGTCGTGGTCGGCCAGGAACTTCGCGAACTCACCACCCAGACCAGGGTTGCGGGCCAGCCAGTTCGCCACGGCTTTCCAGTCGCCCGATTCCTCGGCCTTAAAGGCCAGGGCGGCACCCTCTTCGAGTCCGTGCGGTCGCGTATCGTCGGACATCGCTTCATCCTCGAATCAATCAACATCGGGGTTGGCCAGTACCCCGCGTAACGCGGTCACGGCCCGGTGCAAGAGAACCGACACCGCCCCCTCGGACTTGCCAAGTAACTGGGCGATCGCGTTCACCTTCATCCCCATTAAGTATCGCATTTCGACGGCAATGCGCTGAGAATCGGGCAACTCCGACAGAGCAACCGCGAGCCGAGCGAAATGCTCGTTGCGGTCCGCTCGTTCACTGGGCGACGTGTGATTGGCCGCGAGATGTTCTTCCAATCGCCTTGAGGAATCCTCGACGACATTGGCCGCCAGATCCCCTCCGCGATCGCGTGCGAACTTCCGGGTCGCATCGATCAGATTGTTCGTGAGTGCTCGCCGCAGATATGCGAGGACCTCGTGTTCAGGGCGACCGACGAATTTGTCCGTCGCTTTCAGCGCTTCCAGCAATGTTTGCTGAACGAGGTCCGCAGGGTCGAGTTTGCCGCGAACCCAGTCCGGAAGCTGGCAGGTTGCCCACAGGAGCAACGCGGGCTGATGGCGGTTCAGGTCGAGTGGCGAAGTGGTCATGCGATCGCTCCAGTGATGTGATCCTCAGCGGCCACGATCGCCCGATCTTACGCGAGATTGTGCGGAAAAGCTGGAAATGGTTGCGGGAACGGAAATGGGTGGGGACCAATGCTTCCAGGGGTTGACACCGGTGTCAACCCCTGGAAACGAATGAGCACTCTGATTCAACAACTTGTTGCCGGATCGTTTGTATTCAGAACAACAAGGTGCGTAACCGCACGCTCAGAATCTGAACTCGACGATCGGCGGCCGCAACATGGAAATCAACCACCAACGGGTCGAAGAATGCAATCCGAACTCCTTCTCCACGTGACTCGCCAACTGTGTTCGCATCAGTGCGGAGCGCCTGGGTCATCACCCGGAGGGCGTTTGCTAATTCGTCCTTGTGTTCGGGATGGTTACTGACGATGAAATCCATCTCGGTGAACGCGATCCCGTGCCACGCGATTGCGAAGTTCATTTCGCCTCCAGCAGCTTGAACACATCCTCCATCGTCTTCGTTCCGCCCTCAGCCGCGCGTCGAAGCAACTCCTCGTTCGTTGTTTCGGCTTTGGCCCACTCGATAACGCTCTTTCGCCACGCCTCGTAATCGCCGGTCGGCATGAAATATCCCACCGTGCGGCCTTCGGGGTCGCAGACTCGCGTTGTGATGTGGGATTTGGCCACGGTTGCTGCGGTTGCGGCATCAAGTGTGATTTCGCTCATGGCACGGTCTCCGGGTGAATTCGTTGCCCCGATTATACCGCCGATTAACCGGCATCCCAAGCCGTTTGACTGGGGTGGCGATACACCAACAATGACCCACACGCACCGACCGAGCCTGCACCGATGCCGTACTTTCCGACGTTCGACGAGTTCCGTGAATTAGCCCGCACGCACACCGTTGTGCCGGTGTATCGCCGACTGACTGGCGACACCCTCACGCCGGTGTCCGCGTTCTGCAAGATCCAGGAAGGCGAGTGGTCGTTCCTCTTCGAAAGCGTTGTCGGTGGCGAACGAGTTGGCCGCTACAGTTTCCTGGGTGCCGGGCCGTTCCGCACCTTCGAGGCGCACGGCACCAAGACCCGCACCCGCGACGGGAATGGCCCGTGGGTCGAAGGCGAGAACGCCGACCCGCTCCGCGTTCTCGAAGACATGATCGCGAAGTATCGCGCACCACATCTGCCAGGGTTGCCGCGCTTCTGTGGCGGCGCTGTGGGCTACGCGGGGTACGACACTGTGCGCTATGTCGAGAAACTCCCGAACGCTCCAGCCGACGACCGCAACCTCCCCGACCTGAGCTTCGGCTTCTACGACCGCATGGTGATCTTCGATCACGCCGCCAAGACGATTCTCGTGATCGCGCACGCTCAACTCGGGGATCGGGGATCGGGGATCGGGGATCGGGAAGGCGGCTTGCGGTCCACCTACGACGCTGCATGCCGGCAGGCGGACCAACTCGTCGAGCGGTTGCAACGCGAGGTCGTGAACCTCTCACTCACAGACATCACACCAACCCGCAAGGCATCTTCCGATCCCCGATCCCCGACCCCCGATCCCCGAGTATCGAGCAACTTCACACGTCCGCAATTCGAGGCGGCGGTCGAGAAGGTTCGCGAGTACATCAACGCGGGCGACGCCTTCCAGATCGTCCTGAGTCAGCGATTCCGCACCGAAACGAAGGCGCGGCCGTTCGACATCTACCGTGCCCTGCGGGTGGTGAACCCCAGCCCGTTCATGTTCTACCTGCGAGCCGGCGAGGTCACGCTCATCGGCGCGTCGCCCGAGATCATGTGTCGCGTCGAGAATGGCGTCATCACGAACCGCCCGCTGGCCGGCACGCGTCGCCGTGGCGCGACCCCAGAGGAAGACACGGCTCTCGCCGCAGAGTTGCTCGCCGACCCGAAGGAACGGGCCGAGCACATCATGCTCGTGGACCTCGCCCGCAACGACGTGGGCCGTGTCGCCGAGATCGGCAGCGTAAAGATCGGCGACCTGCTCACGGTGGAGCGGTATAGCCACGTGATGCATCTTTCGAGCACGGTGACGGGCACACTGAAGCCGGGCCTCACAGCGTTCGACGCATTGCGTGCGAGTTTGCCTGCGGGCACGCTGAGCGGAGCGCCGAAAGTGCGGGCCATGGAGATCATCGACGAACTGGAACCGCACCGTCGCGGACCGTATGGCGGGGCTGTGGGCTACGTCGATTTCAGCGGGAACATGGATACCTGCATTGCCCTGCGGACGATGGTGCTGCTCGGCCAAACGGCCTACGTGCAAGCGGGTGCGGGATTGGTCGCCGATAGCGTTCCGGCGAGTGAGTACGAGGAAACCGTGAACAAGGCGATGAGCCTGCTGCGAGCCATCGAAGTGGCCGAAACGCAGTTGTGAACCAACTCGGCTCGGGAGCTTCGCGGTTCAAGGATGCGCAAAGCCGGTCGCTCGCGCGATGCCCACGATCCCGACGCCGATCCAGAAGACGTTCAGCAGGGTATAGGCGCGATCCTTCTTGAGGATCGCGCACCATGAGAGCATGATCGCGTCCACAGTGTTGAAGCACCAAACGAACAGGAACGGGCTTTCGGGGCCGAGCCAACTGACGAGCGAGAAGCTGACGATCCTCATCAGCACCCCGATCATCTCGATGGCCCGGAGATTTCGAGCTACTGCCGCATTCAATCGGACAAAGATACTCATATCTCTGGCCTCTCCCGGGCCTGATTTTTGGCTCTGAAACACGACTCAGCCAACCTACCAGCGAGCTGGCGGATCGCATACCACCCACGCAGCAACAACCCAGGCAACCTGGGCAAGATCGCCACAACTTGAGGCAAACTTTGCAAACCCACTGATCCCAAAGTCAGCACCTAAGGGATGATGCGCCCTTACGGGAGGAGTGCCCGACAAGTCGCGTCGGGTTGGCGCGAATATGTCGACCGCAACCGACCGTGACGGTTACACCACCTGGCGCGAATGCAATGAATATGCCGGGTGCGCTCAGCGGTTCCGTTTGCGCACGGGTACATCGACTGCCACCTCCCACAACCGATCTTCCAGTACGTAGGCGCGGCCGGTTCGCGACTGATACTTAGTGGAGGTACAGAATATCATCCCGATGATCATCTCGTTACCGCAACGAATCACGCACGAGCCATGCGGGCTTGGGGGCAGTTGGAGATCCTTTCGTGTCGGTCCGTCTCGCAACCAAACCGGCTTCAGTGCCGACCGACCGAGCGCTCGCGGATGCGATCGCCGCTCGCGTCGGACCGGCGCGGTACGGGTTGTGGTTCGCGGGGCATTCTCGCTTTGTCGTTCTCGGCAACGAAGTCGCGGTTGTGGTTCGCAATCAGCACTCGCAGGAATGGCTCGAACACACGTTCGGCTCCACGGTTCGCGAGGCCACCGTTGAGGTATGCGGTGCCGGCACGGCCGTTCGCTGGGTCATCGACGCGGAGATGTTCGATTCGCAGGTGGTTGGTGGCGGGACGTTGGACGTTGGGAAAGACACCTCGAAGGTCGGCGGCGGTGGGACGTTGGATGTTGTGAAAGAGAAAGCAACCGCTCCCTTGCGCAAACTCAGTAATCCCGCGCCGACTCACAACCAACCACCCACAACAACCAACCAACGACAGCCCACAGACCTGTTCGGCGACCCCGTTGCACCCGCGAAGCCCAAGGCGAAGAAGCCCGAGCCAGAAGTGGTCGCGGTCGCCAAGACTGGTCGGCGATGGAAACTGCTTCACGAGTTCGTCGTCGGTTCGTGCAACCGGGTGGCTCATGCGTCGGCGCTGAGTGTGATCGAAGACCCCGGCGAGGGGGCGAACCCACTGGTGATTCACGGCCCGGTTGGCACTGGCAAGACGCACCTGCTCGAAGGGATCTTCGCGGGGTTGAAGCGGCAGTCGGATCAGCGACCGTGCTACACGACGGCCGAGGAATTCACCACGCGATTCGTGGCGGCGTCGCAGCACGGGAAGATGTCCGCGTTTCGCCGACAGTTCCGCGAATGCTCCACGCTGCTGCTCGACGACCTCCACTTCCTCGCCACGAAGAAGGCGACGCAGGCCGAGTTTCTCCACACGTTCGACGCACTCATCGCTGATGGCCGGCAGGTGGTCGTGACAACGGACTGTCACCCGCGACTGGCCGACGAACTGATGCCCGAACTCGTGGATCGCTTGCTTGGCGGCGCGGTCTGGAGCCTGCAACCGCCCGACCCGGAGACACGCCTCGAAATCCTTCGCAAGAAGGCGACCGGCGCGAACCCGATGGTTCCCGACAACGTGCTGAAGTTGCTCGCGAGTAGCCTGCGTGGGAACGTGCGGGAACTCGAAGGCGCGGTGAACAGCGTCAAGCACTACGCGAAAGTGACCGGCCGCCCCGTGGATCAGGCCGTGGTCCGGGAAGCGCTGGGCGATCTGCTGCGGCACGCAGTTCGAGTGGTCAGCGTGGTCGATGTGGACGCGACCGTGTGTTCGGTGTTGCGGCTCGGGTCGGGAACGCTGCAATCGAAGTCGCGGGCGTGGGCTGTCACGCATCCGCGAATGGTCGCCATCTTCCTGTGTCGCAAGCACACCGCGGCAACTTATGGCGAGATCAGCAAGCACTTCGGCGCGAAGACGCACAGCACAGCGGTTGCGGCCGAGAAGAAGGTCCGTGCGTGGATCGACAAGGACGCGAGCGTGACGATCGGCGACCGCTCATGGCGAGTGAAGGAACTCATCGACCGCATCGAACGCGACCTGCAACGCTGAATTTCAAATCACAATTGCTTCACTCCGTCCGATCGCCAAGAATAGGGTCGCCGGTTTTGCGGCGCACCCTGGGTATCACGCAAGGTTTCCCAGGGTGCGCCGAAGCGGCGACCCTGGGCTGTGGAATACAACCCCTTCGGGGTAAAAACGGGATATCGAGTTGCCGCGATGCCGCAATCTCTCGCCCAGATTTACCTGCACGTTGTATTCTCGACCAAACACCGCACACCGTATTTGCAGGACCGCCCGCTACGCGAACAGACGCACGCCTACCTTGCAGGAACTTGCAGCAATCTCGATTCGTCGCCGATCAGGGTTGGAGGTGTCGAGGACCACGTTCACATCCTGTGTCGGTTGGCCAAGACATTGTGTGCAGCCGACCTGGTTCGGGAACTGAAGCGTGAATCGTCGAAGTGGTTGAAGGACCAATCGCCCGAACTTGCCGCGTTCTACTGGCAGAGTGGTTACGGGGCATTCTCAATCAGCCCCGGCCACGTGGAACGTTTAACGGGTTACATTGCCAACCAGGAAGAACATCACAAGGCAGAGACGTTCCAGGACGAATTTCGACGGTTGTTGGCGCTGTATGAGATTCCATACGACGAGGAATATGTGTGGGACTGATGCCTTGGTTTTGGTCTTTACCCCGAAGGGGTTGTATTCCCCAGCCCAGGGTCGCCGCTTCGGCGCACCCTGGGAAACGATTGACACCACGGTTTTGGTCTTTACCCCGAAGGGGTTGTATTCCCCAGCCCAGGGTCGCCGGCTTTGCGGCGCACCCTGGGAAACGATTGACGCCTTGGTTTTTGTTTTTACCCCGAAGGGGTTGTATTCCCCAGCCCAGGGTCGCCGCTTCGGCGCACCCTGGGACACCTTCGGCGCACCCTGGGACACCTTCGGCGCACCCTGGGGAACCTGACGTGACCGGGAGCCTCTCCGCGTACCCAGGGTGGCGCTGCGCTGACCCTGGGCTGGGGAATACAACCCCTTCGGGGTAAAGATCAAGACCCGATACTCCTCGTCTTGCATCCATTAGAAAGGTCCGCAGTATGCTTTCCCATATGACCCATCCCATCTCCCGTCGCAAGTTCCTCCGGGGCGTTGGCGTCTCGATGGCGTTACCGTGGCTGGAGTCGGTTCCGGTGTGGGGCGACGACAAGCCCAAGAACGCGGCGTCGGAGCCGCCCGTGCGGTTCGCGTGCCTGTTCTCGGGCAACGGCTTCCACAGCAAGGAGTGGTGGGCCAAGGGCGAAGGCAAGGACTTGCAGTTCGGCAAGGTGCTCGAATCGCTGACGCCGTTCCGCGAGAAGACGCTGTTCCTCCGTGGGCTGTACAACCAGGAAGCCCTCATCGGCGGCATCCACAGTTGCCAGACCGGCAACCTGCTCACCGGGGCACACCTCGCACCCGCTGGCGAGATCAAGAGCGGCATCAGTTGCGATCAGGTCATCGCGGAGAAGATGAAGGAGCAGACAAAGGTGCCGAGCCTCGTGCTGGGCACCGAGCCGTCGATCGCGGCGATCCACAAGAACTACTCGATGATCTACAGTTCGCACATCTCGTGGAGCTCCGCGACCACGCCGACGCCGCTCGAACTGTACCCCGCACTCGCCTTCGACCGACTGTTCCGCGACGAAGTTGGCAAGGCCGACAAGAGCGTTCTCGACGCCGTGCGCGAAGATGCGACCAGCTACAAGAACAGCGTGAGCAAGGCCGACCAGCGCCGCCTCGACGAATACCTGTCATCGGTGCGAGAAGTCGAAACTCGCATCGAGAACGCCGGCAAGGCGGGTCGGCTCCAGGGCTGGCGGCCGACACTGCTCAAGCCCGACATGCCACGCCCGGCCGACGGCATTCCGCAGGACATCGACCAACACATGAAGCTGATGTGCGATATCCTGGTGCTGGCGTTCCGCACCGACACCACCCGCGTCAGCACGCTGAAACTGAACAACGACCACTCGTCGCTCCGCTTCCCGAATCTCCCCGCAACCGGGGCAAAGGGCGGGATCGACTACATGATTCACCACCTGCTCTCGCACACCGACGGCGCGGATTGGCTGAAGGTGAACCAGTTCTTCGCGCAGCAACTGGCGTACATCGCGGGTAAACTGGACGCTGTGCAGGAAGGCGACCGCACGCTGCTCGACAACAGCATGATCATGTACTGCTCCAGCATGATGACGGGCAACCATAACAACGACCAGTTGCCGGTGGTGATGGTCGGTCGCGGCGGCGGCCAGATCAAGACCGGCCGCGTGCTGGACTACCTGGGCAAACCGAACCGCAAGATGTGCAGCCTGTATCTGTCGCTGATGGAGAAGGCCGGCGTGACGTTGAAGGAGTTCGGCGACTCGAAGGAAAAGCTCGGCGAGATATGACCGCTGCCAGGCGAGCGGGGGACGTCAGTCCTCCGGTAAAACCACAATTGAACAACAACCGGGGGACAGACGTCCCCTGCTCGCCAAACTTGCGTGTCCCATGCGGCAACTTCTCTCAATCGCGGTGATCGTGTTCCTGGCGTGCGGGTGCAGCAAGAAGTCGCAACCCACCGCGCCCGAACCGCCTCCCGGACCCGCGCTTCCCGACGCAATCAGACTCCCTGAATCGAGCTCAGGCAAGCCAATCGATCGTTCCGTTGAAAACACCATCTTCCTGCACGTCAACAGCAATGGAGAAGTGACTCCGCCATTCGACGTCAAACCCCTCGCCGATTTGAAGCACCTCGAGAACTATCTGAATCTGCAAGCAAACTCTGAGAACGCGCGGACTGGCAAGCGTCCCATGGAGATTCCGATCCTGCGAATTGACCGCGAGACGCCGTTCGAGAAAGTGTACCCAATCATGCAAGTGTGCTACTCGGCGTACTACGAGAAGTACCAACTTCGAGTCACGCAACCATCGACTTCAACCGAGACCCAAATCTCCCTCACGTTTGGGTACAATTATGGCGGAGCAATTGTCTGCTCCAATGAGGAACAACCCAAACTGTATGCCATAAAAGTGGTGACGAACGATGCCGGTCAGATCACCGGTCTGAACTTCCGCGAGTATGGGAGTCCTGAGGAGGAAGGTGAAAACCTCGGAAGCGATCTCGCCGCGTGTCAGCAGAAACTCACGAGGGTTGTGGAAGTAGAAATGAAGCGAATCGCCCACGCAGCAGCAAAGGGCAACAAGGTACCGCCGCCCGAACTGAGACTCGAAATCGCTGATAAACTTCGACAACAATCCGTCGTACAATTACTCGACGTCGGAATCGAGTCGGGTTTCACCGATGTCCGACTCCAGTCGACCGATCCCGCCCACAGATAACCCCACCCCCTACCCCCTTTCCGGAACCCACCCACATGCGACTCCTGCTCTCATCTGCATTCACACTCGCAGTCACACTCACACTGAGTGCCGCGGACTGGCCCCAGTTCCGCGGGCCGAACCGCGACGGCATCAGCAAGGAAACCGGGCTGCTCAAGGAGTGGTCCAAGGACGGCCCTGCCAAGGTCTGGCAGGTCAAGGGACTCGGCGTCGGGTTCGGCACGCCGTCCATTGCCAACGGCATGATCTTCGGCATGGGAATCCGCGACGAGAAGGACGGCGTCTGGGCGTTGAAGGAATCCGACGGCAGCGAGCTGTGGTTCACGCCATTCGACGATGCCCGCAAGCCCAATCAGAACAATGGCCCCAGCGGCACGCCGACGTTCCACGATGGGAAACTGTACACGATCAGCAGTAAGGGGAAGCTCGCCTGCCTCGACGCCAAGACCGGCAAGTCCGCGTGGCAGGTCGATTTCGTGAAGGACTTCGGCGGCGGTATTCCGGCATGGGGCTTCTGTGAATCGCCGCTCATCGACGGCGACAAGCTCATCTGCACGCCGGGTGGCAAGACCGCGATCGTCGCGCTGAACAAGAACACGGGCGAGGTGATCTGGAAGTCGGCGTTGCCGAAGAGTGAGGGCGCGCAGTACTCATCCGTGCTGCCGGTCGAGATCGGCGGGCAACGGCAATACATCCAGTTCCTGAGGGGCGGCGTCGTCTCGGTCGGTGCATCGGATGGCGCGTTCTTGTGGCGATACGACCACCCCGCCAATGGCACCGCGAACTGCTCGATGCCGTTGTACGCGGACGGGGCGGTGTTCGCGGCTTCGGCTTACGGCACCGGCGGCGGGCTGGCCCAGATCTCGAAGGCCGACGACAAGTACGAGGCGAAGGAATCGTACTTCGACAAGGCGATGCAGAACCACCACGGCGGGATGGTGCTGGTCGATGGGCACATCTACGGCACGGGCAGCGGCACACTTCGCTGCATCGAGTTCAAGACCGGCAAGGTCATGTGGGAAGAACGTGGCCCGGGGAAGGGTTCCGTGACGTTCGCCGATGGCCACATCTACGCCCGCAACGAACGCACCGGAAACGTGTACCTGGTGGAAGCCAATCCGAAGGAGTACACGCAGAAAGGGATGCTGACGCAACCGGACCGGTCGAAGAATAGCGCCTGGGCGTATCCCGTGGTCGCCAACGGCAAACTGTATCTGCGCGATCAGGACATTCTGCTTTGCTACGACATCAAGGCGAAGTGACGGCCGGCGAGCCACGGGGTTCATCCCCGTGGTGTCTGACATCATTAAACACCACGGGGATGAACCCTCAACTTGTACCACAAGTTAGTCTTGCTTTGTTGTCGTAAGCAATCATCTGGCGGAGTTTTCGAAGTCCCCGCCAGAGAGTCTGCCAACCTGGCATACCATCGCTCGGGCGGTTCATGTGACCG